>Ga0181604_10004084_pt1 | contig 12054 bp, 8 predicted proteins | sample 041ome_12_FD_148663 | JGI IMG/M metagenome (GOLD analysis project Ga0181604, IMG submission 148663) | Coastal salt marsh microbial communities from the Groves Creek Marsh, Skidaway Island, Georgia - 041410US metaG (spades assembly) | ecosystem: Environmental > Aquatic > Marine > Intertidal zone...
GGATGGGGCCCCAAAGGCACCAACCCAGTACAGACAAGCGGTAGCACAAACCAAGCAGCGACTGTTTAACGCGGTAGACGATATCCGCAGCGGCAACTGGCGAGGTTTCACCAACAAGGCCATCAAAGACGTTGTTCATATTGGCATCGGCGGCTCGCATTTGGGCCCAGAGCTTGTGGTGAAAGCGCTTGCCCATCTGCCGGGCAGCACAAGCGCGCCCAACATTCACTTTGTGGCGAATGTCGACGCCAACGACATCAACACCGCTCTGATTGGGCTGAACCCAGAAACTACCCTGTTCATTGTGGTTTCCAAGTCTTTCGGCACCTTAGAGACGCAAATAAACGCGGCGACCGCGCGCAGCTGGTTTTTGGAAAGAACCTGCAACCCTCAGGCGATTGGCCAACACTTTATTGGTGTGACCACCAATCTGGAGGCCGCTGCCCAGTTCGGCCTGAACGAGCAAAACTTATTCCCGCTATGGGACTGGGTCGGCGGACGCTTTTCCCTTTGGTCTGCCGTGGGCCTTCCTATCATGTTGCAGATCGGCACCACCGCCTTCGATCAACTGCTGGCCGGAGCCAAACAGGCGGACGAGCACTTCGTCAACGCCCCCGCTGAGCAAAACATTCCGCTGCTGTCCGCGCTTCTGGCCACTTGGAATACCACGGCCCTGAACTGCGATAGCCTTGCGGTACTAAGTTACGATCAGAGGCTGGCACTACTGCCCGATTTTCTTCAGCAGCTGGAAATGGAGAGTAATGGCAAGTCCGTGGATTTGAGCGGTGAGCGTATAGATTATCGGACCATGCAGATCTTGTGGGGTGGCTGTGGGACAAACGGTCAGCATGCATACCACCAGCTGCTGCATCAGGGCACCAGCCGCTTTGCGGCCGATTTCATCATGGTTGCCCGCGATGCTCTGGAACGCAAAGAGCACCACCAATGGTTGCTGGCCAACGGCATTGCACAAGGTCAGGCAATGACCTTGGGCCACCAACCGACCAACCCAAACGAGCAGCATAGGCACGTAACCGGACAAAACCCATCAACAAGTATCGTGCTTGATGAACTTGGTCCCACTCAGCTGGGCTGCTTGTTGGCGATCTACGAGCACAAGGTATTTTGTCAGGGTGTGCTGTGGAATATAAACTCCTTTGATCAGTGGGGTGTAGAGCTTGGAAAAAACCTGGCATTACCCATTTTCGATCAATTGCAGGGCGATGACGCGTCAAACCAAGATCCGGCAACGCGCCATTTGATCAATTATTTTCGGGTACTCAACCCGTCTTAGTTTCTGCGCTCACGCGTGAATTCAGCAGGAGGTTTCAATGAGCGAACTCTATTCCGTGCCGCCAAACATCAAGGCCCGCACGCTGATCGATGGTGATACGTACCGGCGCATGTATCGACAATCCATTGAGGAGCCTGACGTTTTTTGGGCTGATCAGGCCAAGACATTTCTCGATTGGTCCCAACCGTGGCATACCGTGAGCGATGCGGATCTCCCCAATGGCAACATACGCTGGTTCGACGGCGGCGAATTAAACGTGAGCGTAAACTGCATCGACAGGCACCTCCCATCACGAGCTAATCAGACGGCCATCATCTGGGAAGGGGATGATCCTGCCGACGATGCTCAGATCACATATCAAGAGCTGCACGACAAAGTCTGCCAGTTGGCCAACGGCCTGCGCGCCAGAGGCGTTAACAAAGGCGACAGGGTCTGCATCTATATGCCAATGATTCCAGAGGCCGCCTACGCCATGCTGGCCTGCGCCCGTATCGGTGCGATTCACAGTGTCGTCTTTGGCGGCTTCTCGCCCCAGTCCCTGCAAGACCGCATTTTGGATTCGGACTGCCAGGCGGTGATCACGGCAGATGAGGGCGTCCGTGGAGGCAAGGCCATCCCGCTAAAAGCGAACACCGACGAAGCGCTTGCCGCATGCCCCAACGTCCACACCGTCATCACGGTCAAACGCACCGGAGGAGACATTGCCTGGACGGCAGATCGGGATGTTTGGTATCACGACCTGACATCGGTGCAATCTACCCACGCAGACCCAGCCGTCATGGCATCAGAAGACCCGCTGTTCATCTTGTACACCTCGGGTTCCACCGGTAAACCGAAGGGCGTTCAACACAGCTCGGCTGGGTATCTGCTGCATGCAGCCATCAGCCACAAATACGTATTCGATTATCAGGACGGTGACGTTTACTGGTGCACGGCGGACGTTGGCTGGATTACCGGTCATTCATACATTGTCTACGGGCCCTTGGCCAATGGCGCGACCACGCTCATGTTTGAAGGGATTCCGACCTATCCCGACGCCTCACGATGCTGGCAAGTCATCGACAAGCATCAGGTCAACGTGTTTTATACCGCCCCTACGGCGCTGCGACAGCTCATGGCCCAGGGCGATGAGTACGTCAGAAGCAGCTCGCGCGCCTCACTGCATCTGCTGGGGAGTGTCGGAGAGCCAATAAACCCAGAAGCATGGGAGTGGTACCACCGAGTGGTCGGCGATTCGCGCTGTCCCATCGTGGATACCTGGTGGCAGACCGAAACTGGCGGCATCATGATCACGCCACTGCCGGGTGCGACCGCCCTGAAGCCGGGCTCTGCGAGTCGACCCTTTTTTGGCGTGCAGCCCGCCTTGATGGATGCTGAGGGCAACCTGATTGAGGAACAAGCCGCATCTGGCAACTTGGTCATCACCGCCTCATGGCCGGGTCAGATTCGCTCGGTATACGGTGATCATCAGCGCGTAATCGACACCTACTATTCAACCTATCCCGGGTACTACTTTACTGGCGACGGCGCACGTCGAGACGAGGACGGCTACTACTGGATTACCGGTCGCGTGGACGATGTGATGAACGTGTCAGGGCACCGGATTGGTACAGCTGAAGTGGAAAGCGCCTTGGTCTTGCATCCCTGCGTTGCCGAGGCAGCCGTCGTTGGCTTTCCCCACGCCTTGAAGGGTGAGGGGATTTACGCCTACGTCACGCTCATGTCCGGTGATGAGACCGATCCGGACACCTTACTGGCGGAACTGATTGCAATGGTGCGCAAGGAGATTGGCCCTATCGCAAAGCCAGACGTGATTCAGTGGGCTCCAGGCTTGCCAAAAACCCGATCAGGAAAAATCATGCGTCGTATCTTGCGCAAGATTGCCGCCGACGAACTGGACAATCTTGGCGACACATCCACCCTCGCAGATCCCAGTGTGGTGGAGGACTTGATCAGCAATCGGGTGCAGCCAGACAGTTAGTTGACCAGATATTCCATGCACAAAAAAGCCGGCTACTGCCGGCTTTTCGATCACTAACGATCAGCAGACCTTAGTCCGCTTCGTTCTGGTCGCGATAGTTTTCCAGTTCTTTGATGGAAAGCTTGATGCGTCCGCGCTGATCCACGTCCAGTACGACGACTTCAATTTCCTGTCCTTCTTTCAGGTAATCGCTTACGTTCTCCACGCGCTCTTCGGCTATTTGTGAAATGTGCAGCAGTCCATCCTTGCCGGGCAGGATGTTTACAAAGGCACCGAAGTCGACAATTCTTGCCACCGGGCCTTTGTAGATACGGCCAACCTCTGCTTCCGCAGTGATCTCTTGGATGCGCTTCACTGCCGCATCCTTAGCCGATCCGTCTTCGGCGTAGATGCGCACACTACCGTCATCATTGATATCCACTTCAGCACCGGTTTCTTCAACGATGGAACGAATCGTCGCACCGCCCTTACCGATGATGTCGCGGATTTTGTCTGGATGAACATTCAGAGTCACCATTGCTGGCGCGTTATCAGAAAGTTCTTCGCGGGATTCGCTCAATACCTTGTTCATTTCACCAAGAATATGAATTCTGGCTTCATTGGCCTGACCAAGCGCCGCTTCCATAATCTCTTCGGTGATGCCTTCGATCTTGATGTCCATTTGCAGCGCTGTAATACCTTTGTCGGTACCCGCAACCTTGAAGTCCATATCACCGAGGTGGTCTTCGTCACCCAAGATGTCCGTCAATACGGCATAACGGTTACCTTCCTTCACCAAGCCCATTGCAACACCGGCAATCGGAGCAGTCACAGGCACACCAGCGTCCATCAGCGCCAATGACGTGCCACAGACACTTGCCATGGAACTGGAACCGTTGGATTCAGTGATTTCAGAAACCACACGGATGGTGTACGGAAAGTCTTCTGAATTCGGCAGTGCAGCGGAAACACCACGGCGGGCCAATTTACCGTGACCAATTTCACGACGCTTTGGACCACTCATGAAACCCGCTTCGCCCACACTGTACGGAGGGAAGTTGTAATGCAGCATGAAGGTATCCTTATAGGAACCTTCCAGCGCATCAATCAGCGCCGCATCACGCAGAGTGCCCAGCGTAGCAACTACGAGGGCTTGGGTTTCGCCACGGGTAAACAACGCAGAGCCGTGAGCCTTCGGCAGCACGCCGACTTCTACTTCAATGGGCCGCACGGTGCGCAGGTCACGGCCGTCAATGCGAGGCTCGCCATTCAAAACGCGCTGACGAACCAGGTCTTTCTCAACCCGGCCGAAAGTATCGGAGACGTCGTCTGCACCGTAAGCAGAGTCTTCGGTAGCCAACTGCTCGACGGCTTTCTTCCGCAATGCAGACACTGCGGCTTGTCGCTCCATTTTGTCGGAAATGCGGTACGCTTCGCCAAGATCCGTCTTGATGGCTGATGACACGGCATCTTGCAGTGATTCGTCCTTTTCAGCCGCCTGCCAATCCCAAGCTTCTTTACCCGCTACTTGAGCAAGCTCTGCAACAGCGTTGATGATCGCCTGCATTTCTTGGTGGCCGAACAGAACGCCGCCAAGCATTTCGTCTTCCGTCATTTCATTGGCTTCGGACTCAACCATTAGCACTGCCGACTCGGTGCCTGCAACCATCATGTTGAGCATCGAACCCTTCAGAGTTTCGTAGCCGGGGTTCAAAATGTAATTGCCGTCGATGTAGCCGACGCGCGCTGCACCTAACGGCCCCTTAAATGGGATACCCGAAATGGCGAGCGCAGCGGAGGTACCGATCATTGCCGCAATATCTGGATCTTGGTCCTTATCCGTCGACAGAACCGTACAGACCACCTGCACCTCGTTCATGAAGCCCTTGGGGAACAACGGGCGAATGGGGCGGTCGATCAGTCGGCAGGTCAGTGTTTCTTTTTCACTTGGACGACCTTCCCGGCGAAAGAATCCACCGGGGATTTTTCCTGCCGCGTAGGTCTTTTCTTGATAGTTCACCGTCAGCGGGAAAAAATCCTGCCCCGGACGAGCGCTCCTCGCGCCAACTACTGTCGTCAACACGACCGTGTCGCCAATGGTTACGGTTACCGAACCGGTAGCTTGCTTTGCTACTTTGTTGGTTTCCATGACGACGGTTTGGTCGCCATATTGAAATTCTTTATAAATGGGATTCAAGCTGATTCCTCCAATTGGATCTGCATTTTCTTTCTTTCGTTCTACTTTCTTTCGTTTCTTAACGTCGTATCCCTATGTTGCCCCCCAACCCGGGGAGCAACGGTAGCGCCGCACTCATTTTCTTGGCAGCACTGGGTTACGTTGGCGACACGGTTATGCCGTGAAACCACCAAGGTCTGCCTCGGAGTTTGCCAAGGCAGGCCAAAACGTTCTTATCGACGCAGGCCGAGTCGCTTAATCAAGTCACTATAACGAGTGACATCTTTCTTCTTCAGATAGTCCAGCAACTTACGTCGCTGGTTCACCATACGGATCAAGCCACGACGAGAGTGGTGGTCCTTGTGGTGATCTTTGAAGTGGCCTTGTAAGGTATTGATGTTGTGCGTCAACAACGCTACCTGTACTTCAGGAGACCCCGTATCACCTTCTTCAAGTTGATACTCTTTTACGATCTCTGCCTTTGTTGCGGCTGTTAATGCCATTTCACTTACTCCTAAATACGCTGTTTATAATCACATCCAAAACCGCGCGTATTGACAGTCTTGGTGTCTACATTCTGACTAATCGCTAGCAACCAACCTTCTTGGTGCTATGCGACCATCCGTCAAAATCTCACCCACGCCGAGAAAGCGATCTTCCTCGCCGGATTCAAATATTTGCACCCAACCCTCGGTTGGAGCATGCGCCACCTGCACAGGTTGCCCACGGAGCAGATAATGCGCCGTGTCTTGGTGCAAACGCATCACAGGCCACGAGCCTACCGCACTGGATACCGGCAACAGCAGCGCGTCCAACGCTTCAGGACTGTCTATTGCATTTAATCGTTCAAAACTGATCGACTGCTCTTCCTGATACGGCCCTGCAGCCAGACGACGTAACCCAGACACATGTCCGCCGCAGCCCAATGCCGCGCCCAGATCTTCCGCGAGGCTGCGTATGTAAGTGCCCTTGCTGCAGTGCACAAAGAGTTCGATCTCCGATTCCCTGACGTTCAGCAATTCAGCGCTGTAAATCGTCACTTTGCGAGGCGCACGCTCTACCTCTATTCCTTGGCGAGCCAGCTTATACAGCGGCTGGCCCTGATGTTTTAGCGCCGAGTACATGGAGGGAATCTGCTCGATTTCCCCCACGAACGTTGCCAGCTCTTCAGCCACTTGCGCCGCCGTGACACTGGAGGCATCTGCTTCAGCAATCACCTCGCCATCGGCGTCGCCGGTCTCTGTCGTCACGCCTAGGCGAATTCGGGTCCAATATTTTTTGTCAGCGTCCAACAAAAATTGTGAAAATTTAGTGGCCTCACCAAAGCAAAGCGGCAGCACGCCTGTTGCCAACGGATCCAAACTGCCCGTATGACCGACTTTTTGCGCGCCAAACAGGCGCTTCGCCTGCTGGACGGCGTCATTTGACGATATTCCTGCCGGTTTATCTACCACCAACACACCGTTAACTGGCCTGCCTTTTCGTTTTCTAGCCAACCGTTATTTCTCACTTGGTGGCGATGCAGACTCATCGCTGAGGGTTTGGTCTGCTCGCTGTTGATCTTGAGAGACCGCTTGGCCAATCAATTTTTCGAGTTTCGGTCCGCGTTCTACCAATTCGTCGTAATGGAAACGCGGCTTCGGTGTCGTGCGCATGGTGTGCCGCTTAGCCAGTTCCGTACGAAAAAAGCCCGCCGCGCGATTTAGCACACCAATCAGTTCCGCCTGGGCTTGGGCATCTTCCGCCTGCAACGAGGACACATATATTTCCGCGTAAGACAGATCCTTACTGACTTTAACGTCGTTCACGCTCACGAAACTACCGACCCTAGGGTCGCGCATATCTCGCTGCAAAATGCGCGACACTTCGTCCCGCACAAAATCCGCGACTCGTAAATCTCTCGACATGTCAGAGGGATTGCTTGCTGCGCATTAAAGCGAGCGAGCAATTTCCTTTGTATCGAACACTTCGATCAAATCGCCAGAACGCACGTCATTGTAGTTGCGTACACCGATACCGCATTCGGTACCGTTTCGGACATCGCTGACGTCTTCCTTAAAGCGACGCAGGGACTCCAGCTCACCTTCATAAATCACCACATTGTCGCGCAATACACGAATCGGCTTGTTACGGTAGACAGTACCCTCAATCACCATACAGCCTGCAATTTGTCCATATCGTGGCGAGCGGAACACGTCTCGTACTTCGGCGGTACCAATGATCTCTTCGCGAATTTCAGGTGACAACATACCAGAGAGCGCGTCTCTAACATCATCAATCAACTCGTAAATAACGCTGTAATAACGCAGCTCTACCCCTTCGCGTTCGAGTAGGGTCTTCGCCGTTTTATCAGCTCTCACGTTGAAGCCAAATACCGTAGCGCCATACGTCGAAGCCATTGTGGCATCAGACTCTGAAATACCGCCAACTCCCGAACCAAGCACCTGAACAGATACCTCTTCGTTGCCAATCTCCGACATCGCCTGAATGATCGCTTCCAAGCTTCCTCGAACATCGGTCTTGACGACGAGTTTCAATATACGTTTTTCGCCTTCGATCATGTTGGCGAACATGTTGTCGAGCTTGGCCGCCTGCTGAGTCGCTTGTAGACGCTCTTGCAGCTTGTCTCGGCGAAACTCTGCCAGCTCTCGAGCCGATCGCTCGTCCGAGGCAACCGCAAAGTCATCGCCGGCACCTGGCGTACCGTTCAGCCCCAGCAGTTCCACCGGCTGGGAAGGTCCTGCCTGTTTCGTGTTGCTGCCCGAGTCGTCCAACATGGCTCTGACGCGGCCGTAAAATTCTCCGGCAATAACAATATCCCCTTGCGTCAACTGACCGTTCTGCACCAGTACCGTCGCAACAGGTCCGCGGCCCCGATCCAGTCTGGATTCGACCACCACGCCTTGAGCCGGTGCTTCGTTAATCGCCGTCAGTTCGAGCAGCTCCGCTTGCAGCGAAATGGCTTCGAGTAATTCGTCCATGCCTTCCCCGGTGATCGCCGAGACTTGCTTAAACTGGACGTCGCCACCCCAGGCTTCTGGGACCAGATCTTTTGAGGCCAACTCATTGGTCACGCGGTCTGGGTCTGCGCCCTCGAGGTCCATCTTGTTGATCGCCACAATGACCGGCACTTCCGCCGCTTTTGCGTGCTGAATCGCTTCAACCGTCTGTGGCATCACACCGTCATCCGCAGCAACCACAAGAATAACGATATCGGTTACCTTGGCACCGCGAGCACGCATCGACGTAAATGCCGCGTGTCCGGGTGTATCAATAAAAGTGATCTGGCCGTTGGGGGTGGGCACGCTGTAGGCACCGATGTGCTGGGTGATGCCACCGGCTTCACCGGACGTCACTCGGGCTTTTCTGATGTGATCCAGTAGGGATGTTTTACCATGGTCAACATGGCCCATTACCGTAACAACCGGGGCCCGGGGGCTCGTTTCGCCTTCCATAACCAACGACGCTTCCAGCTGCTCTTCGAGCACGTCTTCGCTGACGAACTTAATTCGGTGCCCCATTTCCTCAACGACAAGGGTCGCTGTGTCCTGATCAACGGCTTGGTTGATCGTCGCCATCACTCCAAGACCCATCAGAACTTTGATCACTTCGCCGGCTTTGACTGCCATTCCCGCTGCCAATTGACCAACGGTAATCACTTCGCCGACTTCAACTTCTCTAGAAATAAACTCTTCCGGCTTAAATTCACCGCCCTGCTGATCGACATGAAGAGCAGCGTCTCGCTGGGTTGGACGGCGCTTGTTGCGGCGCTCTGACTTCAAGCTCAACTCACGTCGACGCCCTTTGTCTGCGGAACCTGCAGGACGCTCCCGGCCTCGGGAACGCTTGCCACCGCGCTGTTCGGATTGCTCCTTGGCTTGGATATCAGCCGCAGAAACCGGAGCCGTTGGGGCCGGCGCTTTCTCTGCCTGCTGAGCGGCGGCACGCTCTTGTTCCTGTTGGCGTTTGAGCTCTTCTGCCTTTCGTTTTTCTTCATCGGCGCGCCGCTCGGCTTCTGCCTTGCGCTCGGCTTCTGCCGTGCGTGCTTTTTCTTCGGCCTCTTTGCGAGCGTTGTCTTCTTCCTGAATACGCTGGGCTTCCAGTTCGCTTTGTGAAATCACTGGCTCGTTAGACTCTGGAGCAGCTTCTGGCGCGGCATCTGAACGTTTTACGTAGGTACGCTTGCGACGAACTTCCACCGTAACATTGCGACCCGTGCGACCCTGCCCAGATTTCAACGTACCCGTGCTCTTGCGCTTCAACGTTATTTTTTCGGCTGGCTTAGACGCTTCACCATGGCTGCCTTTCAAGTAGGCAAGCAACGTTTGTTTCTCCTGCTCGCTAACCGCTTCGTCTTCCGCCTTATGGGCGAGACCAGCCTGCTGCATCTGCTTGAGCAGACGGTCGACGGGCGCGCCTACCGTATCTGCTAGTTGTTTAACCGTTACTTCAGCCATCAATCACTCCTACCGCCCACGACTTCATGGGTCGGCGCTTTTGTATATCTAGTTCACTGTCTGTTGCCACATGTCATCGCCGATCATGCTGACTCGGCATCGGATTCTTCCGCTTCCGCAAACCACGGTTCCCGCGCGATCATGATCAGCTGCGCGGCTTCTTCCTCAGTTATTTCCGGCGCGATATCCAGTAGTTCGGGCACCGCAAGCTCTGCCAGATCCTCCATGCAGACAATTTCATTGCCTGCTAACTTAAACGCCAGTTCCCGCGACATCATGCGCATCTCCAGCAAATCGTCCGCTGGCTTCGCGTCACCCAGGGCTTCTTCACTGGCAATCGCCTTTGTCAGCAACGCATCCTTTGCCCGATTTCGAAGCTCGTTTACGATTTCTTCGTCGAACCCTTCAATAGCCAGCATTTCTTCCATTGGCACATAGGCAATTTCTTCTAGCGTTGTGAAGCCTTCTTCAACCAACACTTCAGCCACATCGCCATCTACAGAGAGATATTCGATGAACTCGCCAACAAACTTACTCGACTCCTCTTCCATCTTCTGGGCGGCTTCTTCTTCGGTCATAATATTCAATGACCAACCGCAAAGATCGCTGGCGAGACGGACATTCTGGCCGCCACGCCCAATGGCCTGTGCCAAATTCTCTTCGGTAACCGCGATATCCATGCTGTGAGTTTCTTCGTCCAGCACGATGGAGGCCACTTCCGCAGGCGCCATCGCATTGATGGTTAGCTGGGCTGGGTTGTCGTCCCACAAAACGATGTCGATGCGCTCGCCGGCCAGTTCACCAGAAACTGCCTGTACGCGAGAGCCCCGCATACCGACGCAGGCACCGACGGGATCGATGCGACCGTCGTTTGTTTGCACGGCGATTTTCGCTCTTGATCCAGGATCCCGGGCAGCACCGAGGATTTGAATGACGTCTTCAGCGATTTCAGGCACTTCGACCTTGAACAGCTCGATTAACATGGCCGGTGCTGTGCGTGACAAAATGAGTTGCGGTCCTCGATTGTCAGGTCGGATTTCCACCAGCATTGCGCGCAGGCGGTCACCAATACGAAAGACTTCTCGGGGAATCAAATGCTCTCGCGTCAGGATCGCCTCTGCATTGTTCCCTAGATCAATGATGATGCTGTCACGGCCGAGCTTTTTCACGGTACCGCTGATCAGTTCGTTCATGCGCGACTGATACATTTCAACAATCTGAGCGCGCTCTGCTTCGCGCACTTTTTGAACAATCACTTGCTTGGCCGTTTGCGCAGCGATACGTCCAAATTCCACAGACTCTACTTGGTCTTCAAGCACGTCACCGAGCTCTGCGTCGGCCTTGATTTCTCGCGCTTCTTCAACACTGTACTGGGCACCAGGATTTGGCTCTTCCTCTTCGTCGAGGTTGTCAAAATCCACCACGACCCACGTACGGAACGTTTCGTATTCGCCAGTCTCACGATCAATCGCAACGCGGAATTCGGCTTCTTCGCCGTATTTTTTCTTCGTCGCAACGGCCAAGGCGGCCTCCATGGCGCCAAAGATCACATCCTTTGGTACACCTTTCTCGTGGGAGACGGATTCGATCACCGAGAGTATTTCTTTACTCATGCGTTAAACCTTCCTCAATCAAAAACAGGCACGATTCGTGCCTTCTGAACATTTTCCAAGGGCAGCAGATACTCTTCATCATCCAACTGCAAAACTACCGAGTTATCTTCCAGCCCTGCCAACAAACCAACTAATTTTTTCTTCCCTTCAAAAGGGTAGTTCAACCTGACGTCTAGGCGTTCGCCGACATGCGCCAGGTAGTGTTCACTCTTGAACAACAACCGATCCATCCCGGGCGACGACACTTCTAAGGTGTACGCCTCGGGTAAAATTTCTTCCACATCAAGCAAGTCGCTAACATGCCGGCTTACATCGGCACAAAGATCAACGCTCACCCCGGCCTCACGTTCAACGTAGATACGCAAAACGCTGTATTTACCTTGACTCAGATATTCGACACCCCAAACCACCGCATCCAGTGCTTCTACAGACGGCGCTATCAACTCTTCAATTTGTAGCTCTTTATTATTCAATTTCGCCTTCTGACTCTGTTTGGCTCATCTCGTCCTTTCGACGACGCTTAGGCGTTCGTCAGTAGCGATCTCGCCACTTCG
>Ga0181604_10004107_pt1 | contig 12018 bp, 8 predicted proteins | sample 041ome_12_FD_148663 | JGI IMG/M metagenome (GOLD analysis project Ga0181604, IMG submission 148663) | Coastal salt marsh microbial communities from the Groves Creek Marsh, Skidaway Island, Georgia - 041410US metaG (spades assembly) | ecosystem: Environmental > Aquatic > Marine > Intertidal zone...
TCGTTGTTCCGTACTGGCCATTATCTGGACTGTTCTCCCACAGCGCCCGTCCACACCCATGGGATGGGTCAGTTCCAAGAGATTCCATTGCCTGAACAATCGAGTGATATTCGGCGTAGGCGACGCCACGCCCCTCGTAGCCAGTGAAGTTGTAACTCGACCAGCCATCCCCCGATGCCCGCACATTCGTCGATGTCGCCTTAAACGGGCCCCAGCCGTACACCTGCGCTCCGTTGTGGGTGGTGATTCCACCGCCCGGCAAGACCTGAAACATGAATCCCAGCACGATCAGCACACCAAGTGCCGATACCGCTCCGAACCCAGTCGCCACCCGTGGACCAACCGGATTCACAGCGTTGCGTTCCTTGACGACGTTCCACGCAACATTCATCACCGCAACTGCGCCGACCATCATCAGCATGTAACGAACGAGATAGAGGAATGGCAGCAAACGAGGATTCCACAGCAAACCGATAACCGGCAGCGAGTCACGCGCAAGGTACACCCCGGCCACGAGCACAAGACCGGTAATACCGAGAGCGCTTCCGTTCTTATCGCGACGCAGAACGCTCCACAGCACGCCGATGACCGCAAGCACAGTGACGACGACATCGAGCGGTGCAGCCAATGGGAAGAACATGTCCCAAAATGAGTCCTCGGCACCCTCGGGGCGCGGCCCGTACTTCATATCGGTCATGTATTCGTGGTTCATGAGAAATGGACCAACCCACCAGGCGACCAACAACAGCGCCGTGACACCTGTCGTGACGACCCATCGAATGCGAACTCGATCAACCCATAGCGCAGTAAATACAAGGGCAGCGACTGCCATGAAAATCAGCACAATTCCGTGCGACACGGCTGCTGCAGCGATGAGAACTGCTGTCCAGACGCGATATCGGCCGGAGTGCAATCCGGCTGCGAGGGCTCCGAGAGCAAGCATCGCAAGAGTCAGAGCAATCGAGAAGGAGAACTCGCCAGCCATCGTCGATTTCAGATTGCCGCCATAAATCGTGAAACTTTCGTCGAGCAAAAACGCGAGTCCAGCAAATGCGAATAATTCGGGAATTGGGAACGCAAACTTTGCCAGTCGGCCAAACCCCCAGCAAGCGGCAGGCAATGTGAGCAGCCCCAACACTCCAACAAGTTTCAGCGCAACTCCATAGGGCAGCAGCACATCGACAAGCACCACTGCAAGAGCGGGCAGCACCATGTAAAAACGGTATGCCGGCATTCCGCCGTACCAATCCATTGTCCAGCCGTTCAGCCTGAACGATGGAAGTAAATGATCACGCAAATACGCAGGGCCCCACACGTGGGCGCCAAAATCACCGCCCGTTGGCGTGTTGTTGTCAAAAATGAGGTCTGCTTCCGGACTCAACGGGTTCAGGTGAACGACGTTCATCATGATCGTTGTGGTTACCGCTAGCGAGAAGGCAGTAAACGAGAACTTCCAGATTCGACTGGAATCCCACTCAGATGACATCCACCGCTGCGGCCGGCGGACAATACGACGGAGTACACGCAACATCATTGATGGCTCGATCAATCCACCGTCGACGCCAGAATCTGGCTCAACTTCGGACGTCTCAAGATCGATATTCACAGGAGCAGTCTGCCACTTTCGTTGTGAGGAACGCTGAACGCTCCACCGGGAGGGCGACGCTCAGGCGCTGAGCAACAACGCGAACACCCCGGTTGCGTTGAACGCAGCATGCGTGACGATTGCGGAGCCGAGACGACCAGTTTTCAGCAACATGAAGCCAAATACGAGTCCTGCAACGGTTAAGCCTGGCAGCTCTACCGGGCGAAGATGGATTGCTCCAAAAAATACAGACGCGGCAATCAGTCCCCATAACGGACCGAACTTGGCGGCGGCTGAACGCTGCAGCAGCCCTCGGTAGACCATCTCTTCCACGAGCGGCGCACCAACGACGACAACCATCACCAGCAGAACTGTCCTCCAGCCTCCTGCGGCATCGACTAGTTCCCGAGCTGTTTCCTCTAGGGCCGAATTATCGAATGATTCTGGCCAAATCGCTCGCAGAGGTATGTAGACAAGCGGAACCAGCACCACCTGGGTTGCCACCCCGATCGGGATGCCTGCGAGATCAATCCACCGAACACGCAAGGCCACCAACGCCCGAAGTCCGACCCCCTGGAGCCGGCCAGCCACCAACAGGGAAGCGATGAGACAGGTCCACGATGCAGTCGCCATCACTGCCAAAGTGACCGTGCCAGTACCGCCATCGGAGGGCGCAATTGCATAGATTGCGCCGCCGAGAATAATTCCCCCGATCGACCACCCAAGCGACCACAGGGCAAGCGCCTGCCCCAAAGGGACAGACGTAGATGACTCAGACGGCGACACGCCAGCCGAGTTGCTGGATGCGTCGATCGACGACATCCCAACCTCGAGGAGCGGTCAACCGACGAGCATGATCTCGGCAAAGATCGTACGAATGCGGTTCACGTTCAGGGGTTAAACCATCGATCCAGACCTGCGAATTTTGGTATTCATAGGTCAACGTTGCGGCGGCGTGCTCTGAACAACCAGTTTTTGTGCAAAGGCGAAACACGTCACAACCGTAGGGCACGACGTGACCAGAACGGCGGATGCCCCTATCCTTGGGATATGGACAACCTTCCTCCGCCACCTCCCCCACCCCCTCGGGGACGAAGTGAGGGCCGGTCAAATTCGCCCCGCAACCAAGATGCACGTGGACAAGCACGTCGGAACCAAGGCCAGCAGCCATCAGAGCGACCATCTGGCCAAACAAACCAGCCCCAGTGGAAACGCTGGCTCCCATGGGTGGCAGTCGGTCTATTCCTTGCGGCGGTCATCCTTCCAGGCGTGTTGAGCGGACCTAACGGCCCTGAAATTTCATATTCTGAATTCATTGATGAGGTGCGTAACGGCACCGTCCAATCAATCGAAATCAACAATGTGACCGGCGCAATCTCCGGAACTCTCACCGACGGTTCATCCTTCACCTCAACAGGTGGCGGTGAACGCGGCCTGTCAGACACCGATGAAGAACTGATTCGTTCAACCGGAGTCGACTACGAGTTCATCACGCCATCATCGAATTGGCTGTTGAACCTTGCGGGGCTCCTACTACCGGTCATGCTCATCATCGGATTTTTCATGTGGATGCAGCGCCGCGCCCAAGGTCAAATGGGAAATGTGATGTCGATCGGCCGGAGCAAGGCAAAGGCGTACTCATCTGACCAACCGACGACAACGTTTGGCGACATCGCCGGTTACGACGGAGTGAAACAAGAGATCACCGAAGTTGTCGACTTCTTGCGAATGCCTGAACGCTTCGCGGAAATCGGCGCTCGCGTGCCAAAAGGCATTCTTCTGGTCGGCCCTCCCGGAACCGGTAAAACTCTCTTCGCTCGTGCGGTTGCAGGTGAAGCGGGTGTCGGCTTCCTCAGTGTCACCGGTTCGGACTTCATGGAGATGTTTGTCGGAGTGGGTGCAAGCCGAGTCAGGGACCTCTTCCAACAAGCCCGCCGTATGGGGCGCGCCATCATCTTCATTGATGAAATCGACTCCATCGGACGGAAGCGTGGGGCCGGTCTCGGTGGTGGCCACGATGAACGCGAGCAGACCCTCAACCAGATGCTCTCAGAGATGGACGGCTTCGAAACGTCTGAAGGAATTGTCATTATGGCGGCAACAAATCGCCCCGACATCCTTGACCCCGCACTTTTGCGCCCTGGCCGTTTCGACCGCCAGATCGTCGTGCCGCTCCCGGAGTACCAAGAGCGTCTTGAGATTTTGAAGGTGCACAGCCGCGATAAGCGAATGGGACCCGATGTTGATCTTTCGACGATGGCACGGGCAACTCCTGGTATGGCTGGTGCCGATCTTGCCAACCTTGTGAACGAGGCAGCGCTCATCGCAGTACGACGCAACTCTCAGCAGATCGAACGAATCGACTTCGAGAATGCCCGAGATCGGGTTGTGCTCGGCGCACGACGAGAGTCAATGGTGCTCAACGCAGAAGAGAAGAAAGCAACCGCCTTTCACGAGGCTGGACACGCTCTTCTCGCAACGGTCTTGCCAAATGGTGACCCGCTCCACAAGGTGACGATCCTGCCTCGTGGCATGGCTCTCGGCGTCACGTGGAGCCTCCCACAGGAACGCCACACGTACTCAAAGGAATATTTTGAGGACACGATCTGCAAGGCGATGGGTGGACGCGTTGCTGAAATCCTCGTGTTCGGCCATCTGAACTCAGGTGCCGCCAACGACTTGGAGCAGGCCACATCGATTGCCCGCCGCATGGTGCGTGAATGGGGCATGAGCGACAAGGTCGGACCGATGGCATGGTCAAGCCAGCAGCAGGTATTCCTTGGTGAAGATCTGATGTCAAATGGTCGGGAGTACTCCGATGAGACTGCGCGAATGCTTGATGAGGAAATCGCTGCGATTCTCACCTCTCAAGAAGACCGTGCACGTCAACTCCTCACGAAGCACAATCGTGGGCTTGAACTCGTCGCCGAAGCACTGCTGGAGCACGAGACCATCGACGGCCCACATGTCGCCGAACTCATTCAGCAAGGTTTGACCGAGTCGGGTACAGACGAAAAGCTGCAGGCAAACGTTCTCGGAACACCTGAGTGACAGATCAGCCGGTTGAGGCTGCTGACCGGCTGCGCAAGTAGAAAGTGGTCGCGCTATTCGGGGCGGTCACATCCATCGCCCTGCTCGACTGAACCGGGTTCGCGAACCTCAGCCAGCCCTGCCCACAGGTCAGTTGCAGTAACCGGCCCGATGAACCCTCGCTTGACGACGCCGCTCGAATCGGCGATCACCGTAATCGGAACCGCATCGATCTCATAGCGCTTGTGCAGATCTGCATGGTTGATGTAATCGACAGTGTTCACCGACACCGAAGCCGACTCAAGCACTTGGGCTTTCGCCGCCACATCTGCGCATGTTGAGCAGGTTGATGAGGTGAAAACAACCACCATCCATTGATCAGAATTGGTCTCGAAATCTGCTGGATCGAGCTGAGCAGGGAACTGCCAGGCGGGCTGCGTCGGAGCATCGGCCCCACGTTGTTTCTGTCGAAACCGAACAATCACGATGATGATCGCCGCAATGACAACAGCAAGCACAAACTGAATCACGGTTCAGTTCTACCAGCCCCGATACCGTTCGTTTCCAACCTGGCAAATGTCAACAGCACGGCATGCCGGCAATCGCCCACGCATTTGAGAACGAATCACCGCTCGGCACTCGACGCTCAACGATTGTCCGGCCAGATGAGGAGATCACTACCGGGCGACCTAGCAACCCGATATCAGTGAGATCGATCAACCGTTGCGAGGCAGCTGGCACGGTGAACCTCGACGAGGAACCAACTTCCACGAGACCATTGGACCCATATGTGGATACCGTCACCTCTTGTTCGACATCGTCAAGGTTGAGCAGTACCGCACCGCCTGACACCTCAACCGATGGGGCAGCCGGAATCAACCATGATGTCGGCAGAAGACCGTCTTGACGTTCTGGTACTCCGGGGCTCACAGATGTCACCTTCAGCCCGCTTTCACTCACCCTCGTGAGCGCCCGGTCAACAACAATTGATCGTCCATCCAGCGTGGAGAACACCACCGAATGGTTGCCTTCTGGCAGAGCGGCAAGCGAACCAGCGTCAACAACAATCACATCGTCAGATGGAATATCAACTGTTGTCGTCACTCCAGTACTCATGCTCTCGTCAATCTCTCCCGACGGAAAAAACGTTGCGATCACTGAGACCGTCCCATCGGTTGGGTTCATCACCGAAAATCGTTCTGTTACTTCTGGACCTTTCAGGCCATCAGCAAACCACCAACGATCTGCTGTGAGCGGAGCACCCATCGACACAGAGGAACCACCCCGACGGTCGTCGTTCGCAGTCATCGAACGACCGACCATCAACGCCCCTCGAGCAGCCCGAACAGAAACGCCAACCGATGCCTCGCCACGAGCACCGCCACCTTCAACACCGACATCAATCACCCGAACCGAATATGGGTTAACGGGCAGGCCTGTGTACGCCGATGGTTCCATCAGCCCAGCAGATGTGTGAAACGCAACATCAACAACAACCTGATCGGCTGACGGATTTGAGAGCAATACGAACTGCTGTGCTAAGTCAACGGTGTAGCCCTCAGCTAGATACCACTCTGAGGAGAGCGTGGTTGAACATGCGGACACCGACTGACCGAGGCCACTTGAGGTTGGATAAAAAGCACGCTGTTCAACAAGACCTCCTCCGCCAAGAAGTTCGACCGTCGTTGCAACGAACGTTCCCTGTTGCTCGGCATCGACATCAACCTGAACCCGGTCGAACGCAGGAATCTCAACAATCTTGGTTCGGGCGGTAGCCGAGTCGCTGAGGAATGTCACCCGCGCTGATGTCGACTGATCTCCCGTATTCGTCACCACCACGGCACCGCCTACATCGGTCTCACCAGAAGCCGGGACGCCCGGACAGAACCAGGTGCTCTCCAACATCTCGCCATCAGGCACGTACGGCACCCACACCTCAGGGGCAACATTGAACGAAGCAACCCCAATCTCCTCACGATTCTGGCGAGCGAGCCACACCAGTGCGGTCGTCGCCAGCAACATGACGACGAGCATGGGGTGGCGTCGGTTCAGGCGACGAGCTCGACGTTGAGCTTCAGAACTCATTCGTCAATCTCCTGCTCGGCGGACACGCCAAATGCCATCACCGGCTGGTTCTGGCTGACCCTTGAAAGGCGCTGTCGTCGCTCCGGTCGAGTTGCGGCCAACAGCATCACAATCCAGGCCAGTGCAATAACGACCTTCACCAAGTACGCGCTCAGCGGAGTGACATACGAAACGGCAATCTCACCACCTGCGGGTATGTCGAAGGCAACTGTTTGACCAAATCCCGCGCGCGGGGCGATGAGGCCATCCGCTGTTTCCACTTGCCAATGTCGATCAAACGGAACGCCGAGATGAAGTACCCCAGCGGACGGCACCGAGAGCGACTGCGTGCCATTGGCGATGACAGCGTCAACAAATTCCTCACCGTCTTCACCAGACAACGCCACTGACGAAATGCCATCGAGGTCAGCGAGAAGCAGACTCTCAATGCCTGCATTCCGGGATGCGATTTCTGCGCCTCCCGTCAAAAATGCCGCTGGGGGAATCCATGAGCGGTTCACAAACACCTCGAGCGTTGGTGGCGACTGCACCACGCCCACATCGAGTTGCGCAGCCAACACTTCAGTAAGACCAACGGGCGGAGCAATCGGATCATCGAGGGTTGATGCCACACCATCTGCGACTGGAACAGCGATAAATCGAATACCCAATGGGCCGAGCAAGCGCCCAACACGAGAGGTCGACCCATCCGCAAGCGAACTCAGCGCCTCTCTCACCGTGCCAGCAACATCACCCTCGGCTCGGGGAAAAGAATCACCGATCTCAAGACCACCCGAATCGGTCATTGCAAACGCAACTCCGGGCTCAAATTGGTGTCCTCGGATCGGGAGCACTCTTGGGTCACCAACCCAGAGCACCCGATATGGCCCGCTGGCAGGGTTCGATGGAAATTGCGACGCAACAACTGATGAGATTGGGTACTCCGCCGCATTCCAATCTCCGGCACCAACCGACAACACCCCTGGAACCACTCCGAGCACAATTGCAATGTGAGCAACAAGAGCAAGTGGTTGCCGCCACCCAAAGGATCGATCAAGCACATCTGATCCGAATCCACCGGCAATACCAGCCGCTGGGAATGTCGCTCCAAACAGCATCACCACCGACAGCACTGAAGCGGTTGGAAGGAACGCCGTTGCCACTCCCCTGCCCGCAAGCACAAGCAACACCATGCTGACAAGCACCAAAGATGCCCCTCGAACCGCCCACGTGAGTCGCCATGCCCGAGTGATGAGCAGAGCGGCAGCAAGCGGAACCAGCAGTGCCACGCCGAGCAACCCAACACCCGAGCCGCCACCAAATGTTGCTGCGTAGCGAGCGTTCTCAGCGACTACACCTGCCAACTCGCCGCCGTTCAGACTGCTCCACCTCCACCCCAAGCTTGACGGCAACAGCAGCACGTAACTGAGCGCAGCCGCTCCTGCAGCGGTGAAGAACCGAGTCACCACGACCAATTCCGACCTCATCAGCCATGAAGAGACGGCAAGAATCACAAGAGTGACAACCGCTACCGGAATGACAACTGGCGCCATTGATCCACCGGCAGCCGAAATCAACACGATCGCAGACACCAATCGGCGGCGTTGAGCGGGTTTCACCGCCAGCACTCCGTCGACAAGATCTCCCTCAACGGTTGACACATCCGCAGCAACGATCCCAGCGAAGCGTCGAGCCAGATGAACAATCCACGGCAGAACGGCGTACACCGCAAGCGCCTCGATATCACCAGCACCGAGCACAGCCGGAACAACCGGGCCGGCGGCATACACAACAAGCGCAACAACCCTGGGGCGTGAAGTCGGATACACATCAGTAATTCGCTGGATGCCGATCAGACCACAGATGACGGCACCCACTCCGAGACCCCAGCCGGTGAGTAACGAGCCGATGAGCGGCACAGCGTTTAGCACCGCAAGGACAACAAAACCACCAGCGGAGCCCAATGTTGTGCCCACGCCCCGAGCGTCCCATGGTGACCACCATCGAGTCAGTAATTCTCCGGTTGAGAGATCTACGGGTAACCAGGAGCCAACACCTGGGACTCCTGACCGGATGAACTCTCTCGAACCAATGAGGATTCCAAGCACGATGAGGAACCACGCCAATGTCGGACCGTAGGTGCGCTCGCGCTGCCTGACAACCGGAGCGCCGGACGTCACCACAATGTCATCGTCCCGAGATCGCAAACTTGAAATCAACCTGTTTGAGATCGGATGCAAGAAGGGCAGAACATCAGCATCAGACACCGATCGAATCGCCTCCATCTGACGCCGACGGCCGCGCAACAATCGCGATCGAATTGGCAACGACAGCAGTACTCGTAGCCTGCGAGCCGGCTGACCGGTTGCTCCAAGAAAGATGCCAATCACGATTTGCAACAACGACACCGCAAGTATCTGCAGCACCCGCAACGGGAACTGCCTGGCTGATACCGAGACAAGAGCGGTATCGAGCTGATCTCGAGCAAACTGAGCTTGGCTCCGTTGGCGCTCTTCAACGAGGTTGAGAACGAGCGATTGGGGTCGAGCAATCACGGCATCAGGAACAACAACGACTCTCGCACCTGCGTAGTGCGCACGCCAACACAAGTCGATATCAGCGATTCCATTCGCTAGGTGAGATGCGAAACCTCCAAGACGACGGAAGAGGTCAGCCCGGACCAGCATCCCGCTGGCATCAACCGCGAGTACATCGCGGACCCGATCGTGCTGCTCTTGATCGATCTCGTCGAGATCAAGCGGCCCTACACGTTCGCCCAGTCGATCTATGGCAATTCCAACCGACTGAACGCGGGTGTGCTCCGCAAGATGCACGATCTTTGGTCCGACAATCCCTGCGTTCGACTGCAGAAGTTCGTCCACAAGGTGCTTCAGTGCATCGGGTTGAGGGATCGTTCCAGCTTCGATAAACCAAAACAGCCCGTTGTCACCTTCAACCAGCGCTGTGGCCTCGTTGGCAACATCAGGCAGGCTTCCGTCGGCAACTTCGCAGACAACTTCGGATTGGTTCGTACCCTCTGATGTCAGGTCACGAACACTCTCGATGCCTCCGTTCTCGCATGCAATAAGTATCCGTAAGGAGCCGTAGGTTTGCTGACGGAGAGCGGCGAGGGAATCGGCGACATCATCGCCACGTTGTTGCGTAGCGAGTACCGCTACGACCGGCACAAGTTCTCGTCCCTCCACCCCGGCGAGGCTATCTCTCATGAAGCACGGTGGCCGGTCAGGAACATCATGACGGGGTAGCGTTCTCATCTGTGAGCGACGCAATCGCGCCGATACCCGGCGACCGGATCGGAAACCAAGATTCCGAGCGCGCTGGCGGCGCAATCCCTGAAGGAGCAATCACGATTGCGATTGGGCTCATCATTGCGGGCATCGCCACGTACGCGTTCTTCCGAGTTGGAGCATCCGCACTCGGTGGCGATAAGGAGTTTGCGCCTATCGCAGCCATGTGGTTCGCAATGTTTGCCCTCGCACCAGGGTTCTTTTTGCCGATCGAGCAGGAACTTGGTCGCGCATTGGCGCATCGGCGAGCACTCGGCCAAGGCGGGCGCTCGGTGGTCACCAAGGTTGGAGGGCTCACGCTGATCGTCTCAACGATCGTCGTCGCTGTCCTTGCGATTGCGTCGCCTTGGGTAACTGGTTCGTACTTTTCTGGCGATTGGTGGATGTTCGGTGCCCTTGTTATCGGGTTTCTTGCGTACGCCCCGGTGCACCTATCTCGTGGTATTTGCTCGGGCACCGGCCGATTCACTCCATTTGCTGTCGTTGTTGCGTCAGATGGAGTCATGAAAATTGTCGGCACGGTGATCCTCGCAGCCATCGGGATTACTGCTGTTGGGGCGTATGCCTTCGCTATCGCTATCGCCCCACTATTTGCCGTCATCGCAATTGGTGCACGCGGACATCTGCGCACCGAACCTGGTCCAACCGCTCAATGGCGTGAGATCAGCCAGAACTTTGGCTGGTTGCTGCTTGGAACCGCATGCGCAGCTGTTTTGCTCAACGCAGGTCCAATCGCGGCAAACATTCTCGCCAGCGAAAGTGACGCCGATGCGGTCACTCGATTTGGCTATGGAGTGCTACTGGCACGTGTCCCACTCTTCATGTTTCAAGCGATTCAAGCCAGCCTTCTTCCTCGACTGGCCCGTCTTGCAGCGCAACAATCGTTTGACGAGTTTCGGCGAGGCCTTCGCTTACTCGTCGTTGTTGTCGCCGGCGTAGGGATTATCGGAACAATCGGGGCTGGCGCTCTTGGCCCTTGGGTGCTCGACTTGGTCTACGGAGCAGAACTTTCTGGTCGGACGCTTGCGATGCTTGCACTGTCGAGTGCTCTCTACATGATGGCGATTGCGGTCAGCCAGGCAGTGCTCGCGTTAGAGGATCACGCATATGTTGCGCTTGGATGGGTGATCGCAGTGTTTGCATTCATCACCGGAACCTGGCTCAGTTCAACAGAACTCTTCCGACGGATTGAGATCGGGCTCGTTTGCTCATCGTTGGCCGCCGTCATCGTGTTCACCCTTCGGCTTCGACAGCGACTATCTCGCCTGGCCTGACATCCTCCTCGCTCGGCCTGACAACCTCGGCACGAGCAGCAGACCGGCGGGCGCTAGCCGTGAAGATGTGCCTTCGCTGCCTCAACCTCGAGGTCATGCTCGACCATCATCTTCACCAACTGCGGGAATGACACCTCAGGTTCCCAACCAAGCTTCTCCTTGGCCTTCGAGGCATCGCCAATGAGAAGGTCAACTTCGGCCGGGCGCAAGAACTTCGGATCCTGACGCACGTACGGGGCCCAATCATCGATACCGACCTCGGCAAAGGCAAGGTCGAGGAATTCTCGAATGGAGTGCGTTTCACCGGTGGCAATAACAAAGTCTTCGGGTGTGTCGTGTTGCAACATGAGCCACATTGCCCGCACATAGTCACCTGCATAGCCCCAGTCACGCTTCGAGTCGAGGTTGCCAAGCACGATTTCATTCTGCAGACCAAGTTTGATACGAGCGACCGCATTCGTGATCTTGCGGGTCACGAACTCAAGTCCTCGGCGAGGACCCTCATGGTTAAACAAAATGCCCGAGCAGGCAAACATGTCATAGGACTCGCGGTAATTCATCGTGATGTAATGGCCGAAGACCTTTGCGCATCCATATGGTGACCGCGGATGGAATGGCGTCATTTCCGTCTGAGGAGTTTCACGAACCTCGCCAAACATCTCTGAGGTTGACGCCTGGTAGAACCGAATTGGATTGTTCTCTGATCCTCCAACCATCCGAACGGCGTCGAGCATCCGAAGTACTCCTAGGCCGGAGA
>Ga0181604_10004115_pt1 | contig 12009 bp, 8 predicted proteins | sample 041ome_12_FD_148663 | JGI IMG/M metagenome (GOLD analysis project Ga0181604, IMG submission 148663) | Coastal salt marsh microbial communities from the Groves Creek Marsh, Skidaway Island, Georgia - 041410US metaG (spades assembly) | ecosystem: Environmental > Aquatic > Marine > Intertidal zone...
TCGAGGGTTTTTCGGATTAGGGTTTACACATCTCGCATCGTGGGCTTTTTAAAGCCATCGAGGCATGTATGCATCCGATGACGTGGCCGCGACGCCGCGGCGCCGCGACGACGCCGCGCGCGGCGTCACGGCGCGACGCGCGACGCGCGCGAGCATGGCGACGCGCGCGGTGGTATCGCTCGCGCCGCGCGGCGCGCGCGCGAGGCGCGTCGACGCCCGCGGGCGACGCGACGGCGCGGTGAAGACGCGCGCGAACGCGCGATGGCGCGATGACGCCGACGACGCGGACGACGACGGACCGTCGTCGTCGTTCGCGATGGCGACGCGCGGGAAGGTCGCGGGCGCGGCGCTCGCGGTCGCGATCGCGGCGATGGGGGCGAACGGGATGGAGGCGCGCGCGGAGGGGTTCGGGTCGGCGTCGAGCGGGGTGCTGTATAATCCGAAGCGCGGCGTCGAGCTGGAAAATTTGTTGAAGCTCGACGAGAAGGCGCGGAATCGCAAGGCGAGCGTGCTGACGCGAGGGAACATTGATTTGTTGTTGCAAGAGCTGAACGCGCTCGAAGCGGTGAACGAGGAGGCGTTGGAACAAGTGGACGCGGAGCTGGCGTTGCTCGCGGCGAAGAATTTGGAGGGACAGCTGAGCGAGTACACGGAGACGGATGCGTACGCGAATTTGAGCGATCAAAAGAAGCGGTTGGTGGATAAGAGGTCGAACGAGGCCTCGTTGCAACGTCGGTTGAAGGAGCGCAAGGTTATATTCGGGCGATTGGCGGCGCAAGGCCCGGTCGTCGTGTACGGCGCCGCGTTCGTGGCGTCCATCGTGTCCAACGCAACGATGCACCCTTTGGACACTATAAAGGTTAGAAAAATATCCTTGAGGCAGAAGAAATCAAAAGAAGTAGGCGCGAGCGTTGACTTGAGCGTCGACGAGAGCGCGGACGAAATTCGAGGGTACGATCCAACGTGGGACGAAATCGTCGGCGAGGGCGGAGTGGTTTCCTTGTACGACGGTTTGTCATCAAACTTGTTCAAGGAGGGCATTCCACTCGCGCTGTACCTCGGCTTGTACGAGTATGCCAAAGATATCTTGCTTCAAGTGGACGTTATGCGGCCGCATCCGATCGTTATTTATCTCATCGCTGGCGGGTTCGGGGAATTTTTCGCTTCGATTCTTCGCCTCCCGGCCGAGGCGGTGAAGAATGGTACGCAAATAGGGATGAGCATTCCCGAAGCGCTCGAGACCAACGTTTTATCCCCAGCGGCGAGAAAGAATCTGTTCAAGTGTTGGAAAGTCGCGCTTCTGCGCGACATTCCCTTTGGCGGCATTCAGCTAGCCGTGTTTGAGTACTTGAAGCTGCTGCTCGTCGTCGCGAGCATTCAAGCGCTCGATCCGGACGCCCCTCTCACCGAAGCTCTCTTCGGTGCGTTCGGTGGGATGTGTGGAGCCTTTTTTACGACCCCGGTTGACGTCGTCGTCACCCGCATGATCAACGAACGCAAATCGAACGCCGACGCCGGTTTGCCCGAAGACGCACCAGGAGCGTCTCCAATCGACACGGCGCTCGGCGTGTACTCCGACTCCGGGCTACCCGGCTTCTTCGTCGGCGCGAAGGAACGCGTTCTGTATTGGGGTCCAGCCATCAGTATCTTTCTCACCGTGTACTGCCGCATTCGGCAGTATTACTTGCCCGACATCGACATTTCCATATAGACGCGCGCGCGTCTTGTCAAGTCCCTCGCCCCCCGTCTCTGTAGCACACACCGCGCTTCGATTTATTCTTCGATTAATTATTTAATATTACACCGCTCGCGAGAATTCATCGCCAATCCGCGCTTCGAAACAGCAAAAACTTGTTCCCTTGGCACCGCCCGCACGCGATCCTCCCCGGCGTCTTCTTCGTCCCCGCGTTGCACCGCTCGCACGCCCTCTCCCCCGTCTTCTTCGCCCCCATCCCGAGCACGCCGCCCGTCATCACCGGCACGTACCCTCGCCGCTCGCACCGCTGCGTGTTCCCGTCGATCGTCCATCCCGTGAGTCCGATGTCGTTGCACGTCGGGCACGGCTGCGTCCCCGCGCCCTGACACGCGTCGCACCGCGTCTTCGTGAGCCCGCCCTGCGCGCTCGGGTTCGCGCGCGCGACGACGCCGCGACGCGCCGCGCGCGGCGTCGCGGCGCGCGGCGTCGGCGTCGCGGCGCGCGGCGAAAGCATCCGCGCGCGCGCGAGTGACGCCGCGCGCGGCGTCAGAGCGCGGCGCGACGTCGGACGCGCGCGGCGCGAGGGCGCGCGACGCGCGCGGGAGAGTCGCGCGCGATGTGCACGGTGGATAAGGTGCGCGCGAAGACGCGCGGCGACGCGGTGACGCGCGATGACGCGCGCGAGCTGTCGATTCGTAGATTTGAACGCGGCGCGCGCTCGACGAACGCCGACTGACGCGATCGACGCGAACGGCGACGCGCGCGCAGCTGCTCATAAAGGGCATTCGCTCGTTCTCGCCCGAGAACGAGCACGTGATTCAGTTCCCGAAACCGCTGACGCTCATCGTCGGGCGGAACGGGGCGGGGAAGACGACCATCATCGAGTGCCTGAAGATGGGCTCCACGGGCGAACTCCCGCCGTCGGCGAGGTCCGGACAGGCGTTCATTCACGATCCGAAGGTCGCGGACGTCACGGAGGTGAAGGCGCAGATCAAGTTGCGGTTTAGGAACGTGATGGGGAAACCGTTCGTGGTGATTCGGTCGTTTCAGTTGACGCAAAAGGCGAGAGGAAAGTTGGAGAAGAAGGATTTAGATAGCGTGATTCAGAGCGTCGATGACGGTGGGAAGATGGTGAGCATATCGAGGAAGTGCGTAGACATCAACGCCGAAGTGCCGGCGCTGATGGGGGTGTCAAAGGCGATATTGGAAAATGTCGTCTTCGTGCATCAGGAAGAATCGAATTGGCCGCTCGGCGACAGCGCGGGACTGAAGAAGAAGTTTGATGAGATTTTTAGCGCGACAAAGTACACGAAAGCGTTGGAACACATACGAAAATTGAAAACCGAGCAAACTGGATTGATTCGCGAGTTCAAAGGTAAGGTTGAGTCGCTGAAGATTCAAAAAGACCACGCAATGAAACTGCGCGCGACGTTTGAAACGAACCGAGACAAGGCGGATGATTTGACCGATCACATCTCGTCGCTCGAAGCCAAGATACAAGCGGCGCAGGAGGAAATCGCTCAGATCGAAGCAGTGTTTTCTTCGGTGCGACAAATTCATGAGAAGCGTAATGCGTTGATTGCTCGCCGCGAAGCGGTGACTTCGGAAAACGCACGTAAATTAGCGAGCATGAACACCGAGTTAACTGAGTCACTGGAAGAGCTCGAGAAAATGGGTGATACGTTCAATCAAAAGTTTGCGACTATGAAGCAAGAACGCGACGTGTTAGATCGCAAGCTTAACGACGTACGTTTAGAGATGGAGGCTTTGAAGGAACATCGTGAGCGCATGATCAAGACTGCCGGTAGACTGGGCGCGGAAGCTGAAGCGCACACAAAGCGCATCGCGGAGCGTTCGGTGTTTGCTCAGTCAATTGCGAAGAAGTATCCTGAAATAGGTGTCGAGATCTCGCCAGAAATCGCTCCGAATGCCCTGTCGAACGCGCTGGACTCGCGACTGTCGATGCGCCAACAGGCGATTGACAAGATGCGCTCAAAGCACCGTGATTTAGACACTGCTTGTGGGGCAAAAATCGATGAAATCACCGAAAGGTTGAGCTCGCACACGCAACGAATCCAAATCATCAACGAGCAGCAAGCTGCGCGTAAAGCTCGCCTCGAAGTGATCAACAAGGAACTAGGCGAGAACGCGGTGAACGAATCGGCGATAGAGGAACTCGAAAACCGTGTGAAGCGAGCAAACGAAGCGTACGCGTCCAAGAGCAAATCTGATTTCGCCACACAGCTGAAGGTGGATATGGAGCAAGCTGATCAGAAATTAGGTGAGCTTGAGCGAGAGATGACGAAGTTGCGATCGGAGCAAGAGAGCGCCGTGCAAGCAGGCGAGAGCGAGATGAAAGTGCGTATGAAGAAGGAGGAATATTCCACTAAGAACAACACACTTGAAACTATCGTCGACAGCCGTGCTGAGCAACTACGCGAAATCTTCGGTGCGGCGATGCCGATGAACATAGAGCTCAAGGATGCAGTGATTGAAAAATTGAACGAACTCTCCGAGGAGACGGCCAACGCGCAAACCGAATGCAACACAAATACTTCGAACGTCGCCGTGCTCGAACACGAGCTCGAAGCCGCGAGGGCCGCGTTACAAAGTGATAGAAGAGAATTAGAAGAGATCAAGTCGACTGAGAAGATAGAAGCAAACGTTCGATTACTTGGCGCGGGAGGTTTTGCTGGATATCGAGAAGCTCTCGACGCCGTCAATCGCGAAGTCACTGACGTTGAGGAGAACCTTACAACGCTTACGGCGTTACAAACCTTGTTTTCGAAGTTTGTCGCCGAAGCCGAGAAGAACCAGACGTGTTCCCTTTGCAAGCGGGGTTTCCCGTCAGTCAACGCTGCGGATACTTTCATTCAAGATATGCAAACAAACATCGCCAACGCTCCGGCACAAATTGCCTCATTGGAGGAACGCGTACAAAAGACGCGCGAACGCCGTGAATTGCTTCAAGCTTTAAGCGAGACTGCATCGCGATTCAAGACCGTGTCTGAAAAGATCCCCAATTCCGAACGCGATGTCTCGAATTTGGAAGACAGTTTAGCCGACGCGCAAGCGAAGAAAAAAAACGCGGAGGAGAACCTTGCAGACAGGCAGCGCGCGAGAGAGTCGACGGCGTCTTTGCTCGAAGACGCCGGAAACATTTCGCGACTTGCCAAGGAAGTTGACGCACTGCAGAGCACGATTGATTCTTTGGAATCTCGTTACCTCGAATCGAATGGTGAGACGCGTTCGGCGCTGGACATCTCCAACGAGATAGAGATGCTCGACGTGAAGCGCGAAGCCGCCGATCGTGAAAAGGCAATTTTGGTCAAGCGTAAGGAGCGGCACGAAACGGAGTTGTTAAACCTAGAGCGGAATGCTCGTGACATGCGCGAGGAACTGCTCGTGGCGCAGTCGCGCGGCGAGAAACGCACACAGCTCAAGGCGGAGATGGCCGACATCTCTAAGGCGACAGCGGAGAGCGCTGCGGAGCAAAAGCGAATGGAGGAAGAGCGCGCTCCTGGCCTCGCAGAGAAAGAAAAACTCTCGAGTGAGCGTGAATCTCAACGCAAGACGCACGCTCAAGAGCAAGACGCGCTTGAAAACGAAATTCGCGAGTTGCAACGCGTCGTTGACACGATCACCAGTATGAGCAAGACAATCGAGGCGGCGGATGCTGCGGGAACTTCTGAGCGCTTAGTAGAGCACAACAGATCGCTCGAGGAGACGAATGGGAAAATAGAAGAGCTTGAGGCCAAGTTACAGACAAGAGGCAAACAACTCAAGGCGAAAGAGGAGGTCATCGCGCGACAAAACGATCTGAAACGCGAGTTGGAAGATAACATCGCGTTCTTGAGGGGTAAGCGAGAAGAAGAAACGATATTGAAAGAGATCGATCAACTCACCGCGGAGATGCACAACATGGGCCAGATGCCGGATGTGGAAAAGAAGCTGCGGCAAGTGACGAACGTCAAGAACGATTTCCGTACCGAGGCTGCCGAAGCGCAGGGTCGAGTGAAGGCGCATCGTGAGGCTATGAAAGCCGCTGGTGACCAGCTGAAGGGTGCCGAGTACAACAACATCGAGAAACGACTGTCGAAACAACTCGTCGAATTGAAAACCGTCGAAATGGTGAGCGATGACTTGGATCGATATCACAAAGCTCTTGACAAGGCACTGATGTCATTCCACGCGACCAAGATGGAAGAAATCAACAAGGTTGTTCGCGAATTATGGCAACGCACCTACCGCGGTCAAGATATTGATAGCATCCAGATCCGAAGCGACTCTGACGGCACTACCGGCAGAAGCTCGTACAACTATCGCGTCGTTATGTTGTGCGGCGGCGCAGAGCTGGAAATGCGCGGTCGTTGCAGCGCCGGACAAAAGGTTCTCGCGTGTTTGATCATTCGCCTTGCACTCGCTGAGACGTTTTGCTTGAACTGTGGGATCCTAGCGCTTGACGAGCCGACGACAAATCTCGACGCGCCAAACTCTGACGCTCTCGCGAGGTCGCTTATCGAAATCATGAAGAGCCGCCGTGATCAAGAGAACTTCCAATTGATTGTCATCACGCACGACATGGAGTTTGCTCACGTACTCGGTCAGCGCGAACTCACGGATTACTATTGGAGAATCACAAAAGACGACAATCAGCATTCGCACATCGAAAGAGAGGACATTTATGACTAAGACTAAGCCTGGCTGATTTACATTTGCTACGATTCATTGATGTAAGATACGAAATTCACACGCCGCAACACCCTCGCACGCGTCGCCGCGGCATAATCTTACCGTCCTTACCTACCTTCAACCCCATGCTCACCGAGTACTCCATTCGCAGCAGCACGACCTCAAATCGGCTCAATTCGTGCGCGAGCGATTGATTGTACCACGTTTCGTGCTCCTCGGGCCACATCAAGTTGACGGCGCCCGAAGGATTCTCTTCGAGCGTCACCTTCATCTCTTGCCGCCGATCATTTTGCACCGACAACAGCGCCTCTACTTCTTCATCCGTACCGAACACGGATTTTGGGAGCGGCTGCCCGAGCCGCTTCGCCTCCGCCACCGCTCGAGCCTCATCGCGCATGAGTTCCTCGCGAATCACGCGAGGCGGCTTTCCCGAACGCCACCATATCACAGCTTTCACCATCTTTTCCCTGCGTTCACAATTCTCAGCCACGCGCTTTCTATACCTCAATATCTCAATCACATCATCCACCGTGAACTCTAATCCTTCCGTCACCACCTCAAACGGCGTCTGCTCCAGCGCCACGTGCTGGATTGGTTCGTATCCCGGGTGTTCCTTCGTCCTCGACGGCGTCCCCGTCCGCCGCAGTTTCATATCGTGCGCCCGCATGATCCCAAGCTCCAGCGCGTCATCGATGATATCTTTAAAGTCATCCAGCGTGATGTTCGGCTGCGACGTTCCCGCGATGCGTTTTCCCGTGAACGACTCCAAGCCGTCCACAACACCCTTCACCGTGAACGCCATCATCTGCGCGTCGCGCGTCGAATCGAGCGCGTTCCGTCAGTCGCCGTCGCCGTCGCTCGATCGCGCGCGAGTCGACGGTATCGCGTCGTCGTCGTCGTCGTCGTCGTCGTCGTCGTCGTCGCGACGCACCATGAGCTGTCCCAACTTTGGCCACAGCGGTTGCAAGCCTTCGTACAGATTCACCTCGCGCCGGTCGCGCTCGGTGAGCTCGACGTCCGTCTCCCAGAACGGCGGCAAGACGTCGTCGAATTCGTCGCCGTCGAACTCGGCGTCGTCGCCGCCGAGCCCGAAGAACCAACCGCGGCCCATGGCGAAGGTTCGGGGCCGCGCGCCGCGCAGTGCGGCAGAAGGCGACGCGCGGCGCGCGCGAGCGAGCGGCGCGCGCATGTCGCGCGTGGACGAAGCGCTGGGCGCTTTACCGGCGACGCGCGCGCCGGACGCGCACCACGGCGCGCGGGACGCGCTCACGCCGTTGGGATTGGCCAAGTGGCGCGCGTACTTTCGCGCGCAACCGCCGCTCGCGGAGGGGATCGATTGCGCGACCGAGATCCCGGGCGTGAGCGCGGGATACGAGCTGCGCACGGGACGCGCGAATGAGCTCGAACCGCTGCTGCGACAGGCGCTGCCGATCGCGAAGATGAATCTGGAGGCGCCGGATCGAGCGACGCTGACGCGCGCGTTCGGCGGACTCGGAAAAGGAGCGCCGTTTGCGCTGAGCGAAGAGGACAAAGGCGCAGTCGCGCCGGCAATCGTGGCGTTGAAGGCGCTCAGGGCGACGGAGGCGAAAAAGGCGGAGGGTGGAGATGAGACGAGCGCGCGCGAGAAGAAGAAGCGCAAACGGGAGTCGAAGAAGGAGAAAAAGGACAAGCGGAAAAGAACGGACGACGGCGGGCAGACGACGAGTCAGGGCGTGAGTGCGGGTATTTCTACGGGCGACAGCGACGGGACGAGAAACACTGGGGCGGCGACGGCGGCGACGGCGGCGACGGCGGCGACGGCGAGCGGCGGCGACGCGCCTTCGGAGCCGATGGTCGAGTGAGACGCCGGCCGCACCATCATCGAGAAACCGCGCCGTCGTTTCCGCGATGTCGTGGGCACTCGCATCAAATAGCGAAATAGCATCGAATTCAAAGATCAAGTAATCTTTCTCATTCCAACGGCGAGCGTCGTCAACATCGTTTGTTTCTCGTAAAATCATCGTTTCTTGCGCATGGTTCTTGATTTTGGCGCTCGCGACCGAGCGCCGCCGCGAGTCATCACTGTATCGAACACTTCGTCGCACACTTCTCCCCCGCCGCCGTGACGTCCTTCGAGTCCACGACACCGTCCCCGTTGACGTCCGCCGTCTCCTTCGCCTTGTCCCGACCGTAGTGCAGCGCCGTGTCCACGCGAGAAACCAAATTTTCCGCGCCGTGCGTCACCTTCTCCGCGATATCCTGCGCCGCGTGCTCGATCTCCTTCACCACGTCTTTGGCGCCTCGCTTCGTCGTCTCCTCGCTCGCCGACGCCGTCGCGCCCCCCTCTTCCTTTTTCTTTTCGTCCCTCTTCGCCATGTGCACAGAAGTGTCGTTTCGCTCGCTCGTTCTCAAATGTCGCGCACCGCGTCGTCGATCCTCGCGCGTTCGTCCCGCGTTCGCCTCGGACGCGCGCGTAAAATTTTGCGTTCGCTCGCGCGGTCGTCGCGCGTCGTCGCGCGTCGCGCAGTGCGCGCCCGAGGTCGCGGTGTGCGTCGATGCGTCGATATCGACCCACGGGCGCGGCGCCGAAAACCTCAAAACGCGACGTCAGCGCGCGTCGACGCGCGGCGCGCGAGCGACGACGGCGAGCGCGCGTCGAACGATGCGAACGACGTCGCGCGGCGTCGAGGGCGTCGGTGCAATCAACCTCGCGCGCGGTGCGAGGCGTCGTCGCGCGCGGACGCGTCGTCGCGCGCGCGAGCGTCGACCCGACGGTGTTCGTCGCGTCCAGCGACCTTCGAGTGGCGTATCAGGGCGTGCCGGGGGCGTACTCGGAGGGCGCGGCGCTCGCGGCGTACGAGAACTGCGAGACGGTGCCCAAGGAACAGTTCGACGACGTCTACGCGGCGACGGAGGCGCAAGAAGTCGACCGCGCGGTGCTGCCGTTCGAAAACTCGCTCGGTGGGTCGATTCATAGGAATTATGATTTGATTCTCACGCACAAGCTGCACGTGGTGGGCGAGGTGTATTATCGCGTGAACCACTGCTTGTTGGCGCTGCCGGGGCAACGAGTGGCGGATTTGACGCGGGCGCAGTCGCATCCGCAGGCGCTGGCGCAGTGCGAGGGATACTTGACGAACTTAAAGATGGTGCGCGAGGCGGTGGATGACACCGCGGGGGCGGCGAAAGCGATCGCAGAGGCGGGGGCGAAGGGCGTGGCGGCCGTGGCGAGCAGGCGCGCGGCGGAGCTTTACGGGTTGGAGGTGTACGACGAAGGGATTCAGGATGATAAGTCCAACGTCACGCGCTTCTTAGCGTTATCGCGGGAACCGATTCCCGCGATGCAAACGGATGTACCGTATAAAACGTCCATCGCGGTGTCGTTGAAGGAAGAGCCAGGGGCTCTCTTCAAGGCGTTGGCGTGCTTTTCGCTGCGCGACATCAACATGACAAAGATTGAATCACGGCCGATGCGCACGAACCCCGTGACGAGTGCGGGCGCGAGGCAATCGATGCAGTTCACATATTTATTCTATATTGATTTCGAGGCGAACATGGCGGATGAAAATATGCAAAACGCATTGCGTCACCTGCAAGAGTCGGCGACGTTTCTGCGCGTACTCGGATCGTATCCCAGAGATTGCTCGCAATTGTAAACAAAACGTTAGACGTGATAGCAAAATTGTGTCACCACTTTCCTCCTTGTCGTGAATTAACTGGTTGCACGTGGTATTTACAATAAAGTGTGCTTCTAAAAAATGCTTTCGCGCGCGGGCAAAACTTTTTCGAGCGACTCTAGACTGATTCCTGCGTCCTCGGCCGAATCTCGAAGCGCGTTCGCGTGTACCGAACCTATGGACCCGGCACTCACGAGCTCGCTCAGATTACGAATCACCTCCTTCTTGGTTTTTTCATCGAATGAATAGTTCTCAAAAGTAGAGACGCCCCACACCGAGTGCACGAGCGCCTGCGGATCGACAGTTTTCTGCGAGCCCTTTTGCGAGTAAATGCGATCGACGAGGAACGCGGTATCTTTGGCGTCTGGCTCGACCCCGAGTCGCCCACACGCCCAAAGAACGCCCGCAGCACCGGTTCGTCCGACCTGACTCGCGCCCGCGCGACGTCCAGACTCGCGAAGAAGCTTGCTGAAATCGCTCGAGGCGCCGTTGTGCGGCGAACCCATGACGCCGTACGCCCACAAGACGTGCGTCAGCGCGGTGCCATCGAGTTTACTCGGCTCCGATGCCACGGTCTGCAAGACGTACTCCAGAACTCTCGGTGCGGGCGGGCAGTCCAGCATTGCCAGCGACCAGGATAAGTTGGCGAGTTGATACGGCGTGTAGCTCTGCATCGTGCTCACCGCCTGGTCCAGCATCGCCTGCACCACGGGCGTCGGGCGATCGCTGGGCGGAAGGTATCGCACCCACCGCGCGTAAGCCCACAGCATGTTCACCACGTCCGGCGACCGAAAATCGTGTGCGACGGCGAGCGCGCGCTCAGAGATTGATTTCAACAGCTTGCTTCTCGGCTTGTGCCCGAGCACGGCGAGCGCCCAAAGCGTGGTGCTCAAATTCTTCGGCTCCGCGCTCGCGGCTTGCGAGCCCGCGCGCGCGGCGAGCGCTTCGAGCAACGCTTCATCGGTGGGATAATCCAATCGAGCGAGCGCCCACAGGACGTTCGACACGCCTTGCATCGACATCTCCCCCGCCATGCGGTCGACCATGCTCATGAGCGTCTGAAACCTTTCGTCGCCGAAGAGCGTCGAGCGTTCCATCGTCGGCCTCAACTGCCCGGGCAATCTCTGCGTCGTTAGCCTCGCCACGCGATGTAACGCCGTCGACGCGTTCACCTTGTTGAACACCTCCTCTTGCTCCTCCACCATGGTCAATATAAACTCCACGTCGCTCGCGTCCATCAAGTCGCCCTGCAAATCCTTGGCCCTGTCGAGCAGGCGAATGCTCAGCGCCGCCTTCATCCTATACTCGCTCGGCAGCGCCATCTTGTGATACGCCCATCGTCGGTGCTCCAACCCAACCTTATCCAACTGCTGCACCCCCCCCTCGACCATCTCGAGCAATCTCGAGAACCTCGCGTCCGCGCTCACCTGCTTCGCCTCGCTCCTTCGCAACCGCCCCGCGCGCGACGTCAACAGTCTCGAAATCTTATACATCGCCGTCACGCTGTTCACCGCGTTAAACGCCTCCCCTCGCCTCCCGACAATCTCCAGCACGTCGAACGCGCGCTCGCACGCCCCGATCGCCTCCTGAATCTCTCGCTGCGCGCGTCTCCGGTCCCGTCCCTCGCCCGCGCGCGGCCCCTCCAAACCTCCGCCTCGATTCCCTCGCGCCGCGTCGTCTCGCCTCGCGCTCGCCTCCGCGCCGTCGTGCATCGCGTCCGTCGCGGCGCGTCGTTCGCGCCGTCCTCTTCTTCCCAGCGCGTCGCGCGTCGCGCGCGCGCGCCGCGTCGCGTCGCGTCGCGTCGCCGCGCGCGCCGTCGTCCCGGCGGCGGCGGCGAGCGCGCATCGCGACATCGTCGCCCGCCGCGCCTCCGCGCGTCGCCGCGCGCCGCCGAGCGCGACGCGAATCGGACGGTCGCGTCTCTCGCGCGCCGCGCGCCGCGCGCGTCGTCGTGTGCGCGCGTCG
>Ga0181604_10004116_pt1 | contig 12009 bp, 9 predicted proteins | sample 041ome_12_FD_148663 | JGI IMG/M metagenome (GOLD analysis project Ga0181604, IMG submission 148663) | Coastal salt marsh microbial communities from the Groves Creek Marsh, Skidaway Island, Georgia - 041410US metaG (spades assembly) | ecosystem: Environmental > Aquatic > Marine > Intertidal zone...
CATAGGGGGTGCCATCTCGTGCGTACAAAATCCCAGAATTTTCAAGGTATTCTAATGAACTGGTACCGGTTGATAAATTCTGGTTGGGATACACCAAAATCAGGGGCGCTAAGCCACCCGTTCGCAAACTAAATCGGTTCAGTAAATATTCTGGGAGTGCTTCCTCAGAGGGAACTTCAGCCAATAAAGCCCATTCCGAATAACGTTGAATATCGCCATCCAACGCAGCCATATATTCCTGATTTATCCTAATGAGCTCCTGAATCTGATCAATTTTTTTGGTCTTAGGGGCCACCTCTGCAGCATCACTTGGCATACGCCCTACCAATGATTCAACCTGCTCTACATAGCCGAGATCATCCCCGCGATTAGAATCATTCAAGCGAGTCTTAAGCTCAGAAAAAAAGATTTTGGCCGAATCCTTACTAGGCGCCAATAAAAAGGAGGGTTCCTGAACAAAATTGGGCTTAGGTATCTTCCTAGCCGCCTCACCAAAATCAGGGGTTCGGGTCACCGGCTCAAGCGAGTTGAAATCCGAATTGAACTCCACATGCTCCAGACCAAAATACGCTCCCATTACTAACATCAGGCCAACCGTCATGCCTCCCCAACGCACCAACGATCCCTCCACCCCACCTTTAAGCCATCCATAAAGCTGAGTATTTTTTTCGGGTTGAATCGCACCTTCTACCCCCGAACTTGCTAAGATATCTGCCTTTGGAACAGCCACACTCGAAGACCCCGCTCCCACTTTACGGGCCGCAACCGAGAAAGGTAACCACAAATAACAACTGGCCAGATGAATAGGCACGTTAATCGTAACAATAATTCCTAGTTGAACAAAACCATCCAAGTCTGCAAACATCAAACTCGCAATTGCCAAGGTTGTGGTTAAGGCGCTATAGCGAATAGGGGCCGTCTTTTTCCAGCTAAGTGCTTCCCCTCTTCGAATCATGGCATACATATGGAGCAGATAATCCAGATTCATCCCTACCAGCACGCTAAATATGATGGCGGCAAACAGATTTATTTCCTTCTGAAGCAAACTAAAAATCCCCAAACTAAGCACAATACCAGCGGCTAAAATCCCAAGCATTAAGGCCATATCAAAAGCCAAATCACCCGCCTTAAGCACTCCCTCTTTTCCCACCTTTCGCATATACAGCCACAAAAATATAAATAGCGCCAAAAGCCCTATCCAAAGAGCATCACCCACGGCCTCGCGAATCCCCTGAATCCGGTAATAATGATCCACATAGTCCCCTCCCCAATACAGCTGAACATCCGAATGCATCAACTCATATTCATTAGCCAGCTCTAAAGCCCGGTTGTATGTAGCTCCCAATAGATCAATTTCACTCTGTTTAAAGGGGAGCAGAAACCGCACGATTATAGTCCCTTCCTTTGGATTCCACTCATAGGGAATAGCATTATCAATGAGGGTAAGTAGAGTAGAGGATTTTTTATATCGAGCAATCAACTCCGATGGCGAAAGGGAGGCCTCCTCCGAACTATCGCTTTCTAGCTCAAAATAGAAGGGATTAACTTCTTTTTTTGCTTCTTCAATGGCCACTTCTATAACCCTATAAATACCCTCCAGTTCCTGTTCGGTCATCAGGTAAAACAGATTTTTGCGCAAATCCTCGAGGTCACTTTTCCATTCAACCCCACTAAAGGCTATGCCTCCCTGTTGTGCCGCATCTTGCATCATGAACTCTGCGACTCGACTAGCCTGTTCTACCAACTGAGTCTCCAATGCCAATAGCTGCAAACTATCTGTTGCCTCCGCATTCTCGCTACCCACCTTCACCACCAAATCCATACCACCCTCGCTCGAGCGCAAATCTTTCAGCTTCTCGTAAGCCCGCACATGTGGATTCTCTGAGGGCAACAAACTTTCCAAATTCCCATTGAATCGAAGACTAGACGCCGACCAAGCCATGGCAAAAACCAGCACCATATAGAAGCCAATAAATAAGTATATTCTTCGAGTATGCATAGACCTTGGGTCTAGAGTCAGGCTAAGTGCTTGACTGCGTTGGGAATGGTATCACAGGAACAGTATGAACTTATGAATCACGATCAAAATAACACATTACTCGTATTAATTCCCGGTCTTGGAGCGGTGGCAACTACATTTTTAGCTGGAGTTATGGCTCACGTTCATCATGGGCGGCCCATGGTCGGCTCCATCACCCAGAATTACAAATTACCCGACACTTCTGAGACCCCTGATCCGCGTAATTTTCAGCCACTTTCCGAGCATTTAGGACTTCCTAAATTACTTGATTTGGCCTTTGCTGCTTGGGATATTACTGCCGATAACGCCTATGAATCAGCGAAAAAAGCAAAGGTACTAACCCCAGAAGATTTGGAGCAGGTTCGAGCTCCACTTCAAGAAATTTCTCCCATGCCTGGCGTTTTCATCTCCGATTATGTGCGACGGCTCGAGCCTAGCTTCATTAAAGAAGGGACTTCTCGGGTTCAATGGGTTGCTCAGCTTCGCGCGGACATCCAAGAACAAAAAAAGGCTCATGGTACCGACCGAGCCGTTATGGTATGGTGCGGTTCTACCGAACGTTTTCTTCAACCCGAAGCCGTTCATCAAAGTTTAGAAGCATTCGAAGAAGGGCTTAAGCAGGACCATCCAGCCATATCGCCTTCTCAAATGTATGCTTATGCTGCATTACTTGAAGGAGTACCTATGGCCAATGGGGCGCCCAATCTAACCTTAGAAATTCCAGCCTTAATTGAACTAGCCAAACGTGAAGGCCTACCTATAGCCGGTAAAGATTTCAAGACCGGTCAAACCTTCATGAAAACCCTCCTCGCACCCGGACTAAAAGCTAAACTATTAGGGGCACAAGGATGGTTTTCAACCAATATTTTGGGCAATAAAGACGGATTGGTACTTGATGAACCCGAAAATTTTCGAACCAAAGAACATAGTAAGCTAGAGAGTTTACACTCCATACTCGAAACCGAGCGGTACCCTGAACTCTATGGAGATCTCCATCACACCGTTCGCATCAACTATTACCCCCCACGTGGCGATTCGAAAGAGGGTTGGGATAACATCGACATCCTCGGTTGGATGGGATATCCCATGCAAATCAAGGTGAACTTTTTATGTAAGGATTCCATTTTGGCAGCCCCCATCGTCCTCGACCTCGCCCTACTCCTCGACTGGGCGCACGGGCAAGGCTGGTCCGGGATCCAAGAATGGATGTCCTTCTACTTCAAAGACCCCCACAGCGAGGGTAAAGCCCTACACGACCTCATGCGCCAGCACCAAAATCTACTGAGCACACTCGGAGCTGAATAAGATGCCCCATCCGGACTCCATACCATCAGCCCAAAACGTACCACCGCAAACGCCCCGAACTCCAACACCCGCTCTGCGCACGGGCATCATCTTGGCGGCCGGTAACAATGAGCGATTCCAGCGTCATTATGGATCTGATTTTGTAAAACAGCGACTGCAAATAGAAAAACAACCACTACTCATTCGCATCATGAATCAGCTAGAATCACTTGGTTGCTCTCGCTTAGTCATTGTCGCTGGCAACCACGCACACGCACTACAGGAACTCACTGCATCTAAGTACACCGGCAATGCCAAGCTAACGTGGGTAACCAACACTTCTATAGAGCGAGCTAATGGCTATTCCTTACATCTGGGTTTACAAGCATGGTCACAAGGGACAAACAATGAACCACCTCAAGACAACGAACTATCTCAAAACTTAGAATCGACCTCAGCCTCAGAACCAAACACAGAATCCTATTGCCATCTGGTCATGTCGGATCATGTGTACGATGAGGCATTTACCAAAGGGGTTCAAGAGCACCTAAGTAAGAACCTGCAAGGGTCTACTCTTTTTGTAGACTCCAAAACCGATCAAATTTTTGATTTGGACGATGCTACCAAAGTTCAGCACGAAAATGGGCGCCTCCTGAGCCTTGGGAAATCACTCATGAGCTACAATGCTATTGATACAGGATGGTTCATTCTCGACAAAAAATGCAAAGAAATCGCAGAAGCATTACAACAACACCAGCGGCAATTTGGCGTATCATCAGTGGTCGAGGCCTACCTGAAACACTACCCATTCTACTGTCAAAGTATTGACTCGGGCCGATGGCAGGACGTAGACAACCCTGCTATGTTCGAGGCCGCTCAAGAGCTTTTCAGTTAATTGCGCGGACTAATATCACCGCAAGACCATCAGCCATTTTAAAATTCTACCTTCATTTGTACCTGCCACCATTCAGTTTTCAACTCATCTGATCAAGTAGTGTGTGGTCTTGCAGATAGTCCCTTTCCCGAGTATTCAACCTCCAAAAACGGACATATCATCCGGATTACCAAGGGATAGGCATACGTATTACAAATTACAAAAGTTATATGCCTATATATACAAAAGTGAGTACTCACTCATTTATTATTACGCAAAAAATACAGCAAACCACCAAATAACTCACTCCAGCAAGTAACAGGCCACGCACCAAAACCAAACCCAAACCAGCACAACCTATAGCCGGTACTTCTTTTTTACCAATTCACGCAGAGCTTCTGGATCATGAATCTGCCCTCGAACAATCCCGTCCCGAATTCCAGACAAGGACTGATAAAGTAGTTCAGCTTCAAGTTCGAATTTAGAAAAGCCCATTTCCTTAAACATTCGAAGTACCCCTTCTCGCAAGTATCGCTCCCATTCCTCGGGTTCCCATTCGGTTCGAATCGACTGAATTTGACTCCTTAAACGCCAATAGTTAAATCTATCAGAGGGGATATCAAAGAAGCTGTCTACTAATTTCGAAAGAAAATCTTTGGGATCATGCTCCGATATAATCTCCGCGACCGCCTGATACATCTCATCGGCACCTTGCTGCAACAAGGAATCGAGCAACTCGTCCTTCGAGCGAAAATGACGGAATATTAACCCCTCCGAAACACCTGCTTGTTCAGCAATCATTCGGGTTGATGTGTTATGAAAGCCTCGCTCTACAAATAACTGTATGGAAGCTTGCATGATTTTTTCTTTGCGATCCATCATAGCTCCAATATAATAAAGTGAGTAATCACTTACAATCGTTAGAATAAATCTAACTTTAAATCCGGTGTAGCACTTCGATGACCTGCTACATAAGCTCCCATCTTTGAACCAAAAGCCAAGGCTTCGGCATCTTCCCAATCGTTAACCCATCCGTATAAAACTCCAGCCAGAAACGCATCGCCCGCACCTACCGTATCCACCACATCTACAGGAATGGCTTTCACCGTCAATAGCTCTGTGCCAGTTCGCCACAATACAGCTCCCCTAGCACCGAGCGTAAGAAGGATCGCTTTTAACCCGAAACCTCCTCCAATATGATTTAAAATTGATTTTAGCTGTGACTGATTATGGCTAGGCTGAAATGGACTCATTTTTTCAAATACACTCGAGCCTGAAGCCTCATCTCCCATCCACTCCAAGATCAATTCCAATTCCTCCTCATTTACCTTCAAAACATCGGCCATATACATTAAATCCGACACCAGCGATGGTGTATAGCCATCCTTGCGAAGATTAACGTCGAGTACTAAAGATGTCGAAGAATCTCGATGTTCAATCACATTAAACAAGGAGGAACGGCTTAGTTCCGACCGAAAAACTAGCGTACCAACCACCAGATACTTAGGTAGTTCTTTCGGGTTGAAACTACCTTGTTCTTGCCAAGGAGACCCTTGAACCCGAGAAGAAAGATCAATAGCATCCCAGGCGGAAGGATATTTGATTTCGTAGTCCGGTAATCCGTTATCATCCAAGCTTACCTCTACGACACCGGTGGGTAATTCATTGCGCTGAATCCCAGATATAGGGATATTCATGTCACCTAATAAACGAACCGCCTCATCACCCAATCCGTCAGTTCCCACCGCGCTTATCATATGTACAGGCACGCCCAATCGATGCAGATTTACAGCCACATTCAAAGGAGCTCCCCCCAAATACCGGCCGTCTGGGAGCATATCCCATACGATTTCACCTATGCACATGATTTGAGATGCCTTTAACTCCATCACATCTTTACCCTTTAGACGCCCCTAGTAGCCGACAATTCGTCCTCCAGTTCCTCCAGGGTTTTACCTTTGGTCTCAGGCATCATTCGGAGTACAAATACGAGCTGAAGCACCATCATGAAGGCGAAGAACGCAAATAGTGGCGCCGGATTATCACCCAATAGGTCCATGAAAAACAGGGTAAATAGGGTGATCAGGGCTGCAAAAACCCAGTGAACGCCTGTCCCAAACGACTGACCACTGGCACGAACATGATTGGGGAATATCTCGGAGATAAATACCCAAATAACGGCTCCTTGACCAATCGCATGGGAAGCAATGAAACCGAATAAAAACAGCACTACAATGGTACCCCCTGCGCCTGTATAGAAGGCCCATGACACTACCGAAAGCGTAGTAATGTATCCAATGGAACCATAGAGCATGAGCTGTTTGCGTCCCCATTTGTCTATGAGCGTAATTCCAAGCATCGTGAAGAGGAGATTGACCACTCCAATACCCACCGAGGATAACAAGGCCGTACTTGAAGCTAAGCCTGCCGACTCAAAAATACGCGGGGCATAATAGATCACGAAGTTAATACCAGAGACCTGATTAAAAAATGCGACTAAGAAAGCCAGTAGAATGGAGAAGTTGTATCTGCCCGAGAAGAAGGAATCTCCCTTTTGCGGAAGGTCAGACTCATGACCTTCAATGTCTTCTAAAATGTGACTGCTCTGCCCCGAAGGATCCAAAAGGGCTAAGGTTTGCTGTGCTTTTTCATGATCCTTTTTATACACGGCTAACCAACGAGGACTGTTAGGTATGCCAAAAACCATCACTAGGTACACCAATGCGGGTACACTTTCAAGACCTAGCATCCATCGCCATGACGAATCCCCAAAACTGTCGCCCACCAACCAATTCGAAACAAAAGCCACCAAAATTCCCAAAACAATCATGAATTGATACAAAATCACCAACCGTCCTCGACGCTCGGCAGGGGCAATTTCAGAAATGTAGGTTGGAGCGGCAACCGAAGAAGCTCCCACACCGAGACCTCCAATAAATCGAAAAAACGAAAATATGTAGGGATCTGTGGCTAATGCCGAACCCAAAGCCGATACCAAGTACAGTACACCTATGGCAATTAAAGTATTTTTACGGCCATAGCGGTCGCATGGTACCCCTCCGCTCAAAGCTCCAATCACCGTACCCCAAAGAGCCATGGACATGATAAACGTACCATGAAACAATGGACTCGTATCCCATAAAAGTTGAATAGGCCTATCGGCCCCTGAAATTACTGCGGTATCAAACCCAAATAAAAAGCCTGCTAGTGCCGCTACCACCGAAGCATAGAGAAGTGTATTCGATGTTTTCATCTTATATAATTGTAGTTAGTAACTCATGAAAAGCGTCTTTTATTAACGACGCAATTACCCCTTCCGAACCAATCAACTCATCCGAAATCGAAGCCGGTCGCCAGGTTTCAACTGGGCCATCCTCCACTGTTGATCTTTGGGAAGGTAGGCGATTCGCGGATAACCACCAAGCGTTTGTCCATCCGACCCCAAAACAATGGGTTCGCCGTTGGGTGGCAACTGCATGATGCCAGGAACCAAAGGAGAAGACCATATGGATGCTCGGTTAACATACTACGAAATATGACTGCATAAATAGCCCTTTGAAACTCCTTGGGGACTCCTTGGGGATCCAACTCAAGTTGGCTAAGCTCTTTTCTTAGTCCCGCAGCGAAAAATCGAACTGAACCCCTAGTTCTATCATTCCCACAGGCCGAGTCTGATCATTCCCCACCACATTCCCGAGGTTACGCATCACATTCAGCCCAACATCACCCCGAAGCCACCAACCCTTCTTCCATCCACGCTCCGCAGGCGAGTAATACACCCATTCTACTCCAGCTCTAAAAGTTTCTTGCACAACACCACTAAGCACAAAATCGGGCACGGGCTCTAACTCGTCGGGATCCTTGTCTTTTTGGGTCAAGGGGGAGCCAATAAATTCCTTATCAATAACCTGTTCGCCTTGCAATAAACCGCCTAGATACGGGCTTACTCGCAGACCTTGTAATTTACCATCCAGAAATAGTTGGGTCCGAAACTCCCCAAACACATAGTCGTTAAATTGAGTGGCTATCCCGCGTCCTAGATACAAATAACGGCCTTGGGCTTGATCGGTGTTGTAGGATTGGGAGCTCACCATCTCCGCGTTTAGCTGCAAAGTAAGAGGGCGCTGACTAAGGGCATAAGCGGCGTTAAAGAACACATTAAAATTGCTTCGTTCATCTATGCCACGGCGTTCCCGGAAGAAAATAACATCGTCAATAATCACTTCGGTGTGTAATGTGAGAATGTTTTGTGAACTTGATTGGGATTTTGCACCAGATTTTGCCCCAGATTTTGCAAAACCATCACCATGAACCCGACCTCCCCCAAACTGCCCCCAAAAGGCAATGCCTGTCAAATAGTTGATAAAATCGTTCTGAGGAGCATTATCCGCCTGAAAAAATCCGATGTAACCAGGAAGCATGTATTTGGGCTGAGGTACCGCATCCCAACCCGAAAAAATGAGACTCTCGCGGTACGAAAACATCAGGTGCTCTCGCGGGCGCCAGTCGAGCCGCTTGGCGAACAGATAGCGTTTCACAGATAATGGGTCCCAGCGGGTATCTCCGTTGAACACATCATCGCTCTTCAAATTATCCAAATAGCCCATCACCGAGGAAAGCTGCAGATGCTTAGTTCCTACATTAATCTTCACCTGATCGTAGGTCACCGAATGATCTGACACCAACCCCGAAGACTGCCCATAAACTCCCCAATGATTAAGCACCCGACCTCCGTAGACTTCCAAAAATTCGTTCGAATAGCCCACATAAGTCTCTTCGTTGCGCACCCAAAACCGGTTCACCGCATCCAGCCCATCAATATTTCGATCCTCATAATATTCGAACCGAGCATGCGCCTGCACCACCCAGCCTTGATAACGAATCCCCGGCGCCAACTCAATCATGGGCCATACATACGCAATATCGTCACTAGGGCGGTACATATGATCGCGCTCAGAGTTATTCACCTGCAGATAACTCCCTCCACGCAGATCCAGTACTGGTTTTTCTGAGGCATTCAAGCCTATTCGATCACGCAAATGGCGAATCCATTGCGCCTGCACCCCGGAAAATTCATACTCCGTCACCCCTTCCAACGCCTCGTGCAGCTCATCGTAGCGGTACGGCATGTCGGTCGGATGAAGCTCCAACAAATGCCCCCGATCTTGCAACTGCTGTATATATTCGTAACTCTGCCGGTCGTACAATGATAATACCCGCGAATCTTGCTGCGCTTGCGCCACACCAGAAACTGCCAACACCATCCCCATCCAAACAAAAAAAGATAAACCTCGACTCATCACTCGTCGCATTTAAAGCATTAACTAAACTTAAAGCCCAATATAATAGCTGTGAGACAGATATGCATCCGCCTTTATTCACGCATACTAGGTTTCTGTATTTACATCTGGCTCAACGATTTGACCAAATTCCAACATTCAAGAGTCGAAGGCTAGCCCTAAAATTCGCTAAAAATAACCGATTAGAGGAACGAAAAGCCGATTTAATCAAGTTATGGCATGTAACTATTCATTAAGAAAGACCTACTTGGAAATGGCCAAAACCAATAAAAGGCACGGTCACAAAAGAGTAAGGTCACCAAGAACTAAGGCGGACCTTACAAAATCAGACCTAACAAGGTCAAGAGAGAACTAAAAGACAAAACTAGCATCAAGAAAATGGCAAACCACGACAACACAGAACAAGACAAGGATTTTTCCCACTTTATGGAAGCCCCAAGCTCCTCAGAAGTTCAGGAAAACTCATCTGTGACTGCCTATAAGGGTATCGTGAGTGGCAGAACGAGCTCTCGAGCCGATTTTCTTCGAACCGCCACGCCATTAGCGCTGATTGCTGCTCTAGGCATACCCATGAGTTCATGCGGGGTTACCGACTCCGGAGATGACTCAGACCTAGATGTCAACGACGATAACGACGACAATGGCAATGACGATTCCAACAACGGTAATACCGGTGGCACCTCCGCTTTTAGTGTCGACGGCAACACCATTACTATTGACACTTCCATAAGCGGTGGAGAGGCCTTGGCATCTGCAGGGGGTTGGTTAATCGCCAGTGAATTTGGATTCTTAGCCGTCAATATCGATGGAACTCGCGTGCGCGCATTTTCCGATGTCTGCACCCATGCCTCTTGTCGAAATGCATGGCAATACTCCAACTCAACCTTTATTTGTACCTGTCACAACTCTGTCTTCAATACCTCGGGTGAAGTCGTGAGTGGACCCGCCGACAGCCCCCTACCTGAATACTCGGCCAACAAAAACGGGGCCATCATAAAAATTACCAAAGGTTAGCGTAGAGATTGAGTTAGGTTCAAGCTACTTTGCTCAAACAAACTAAGTTCAAACAAACTCCACACAAGCAAACTCACAGCAGCTTAGTTTCTGAATCGGTTGTTAACCATTCCCAATAATTACCTTGATGTATCACCTGATACGATGCCTTTGAATACATTTTTTTCCACTGTGATGGTACTTTATGCTTTTTTTCTTGCCATTTGAATTCATAGCCATATAGCCTACCCGACCGCTCTTCTACCCAATCAATCTCCTGCTTATCATAGGTTCGCCAAAAATAATTATTAGCCCGTTTCCTACGATATTCCTGATATTTCAAGCGCTCACTTATCATATAATTTTCCCAAAGAGCACCCACATCATCTCTAGATTCAATCGGATTAAAATTGGCGATAATCGCATTTCGTATTCCATTATCTAAAAAATACCATTTCGAACTTTTCGTTATTTCTTTTCTAAGATTTCTACTAAAGCCTTCAACTTTGTGCAAGACAAAAACCTTCGTTAATAAATCCAGATACTTTTCAACCGTCTGTTTATGTAATCCAAGCTGTTTCCCCAGTTCTTGCAACGACACCTCCGAACCCAATTGGAAGGCTAGCAAACGAAGTAGATTAAAAATTTTCTGGGAATTTTTAATGTTTTCGTGGGCTAAAATGTCTTTCAACAAATAGGAACTAAGCATATCACTTAAATAATCTACTTTGTCAACCTGGTCTCTTAGGTGCATTAATTCTGGATAACCGCCATAAATAAGCCGTTCTTTTAGCGGCCCAAGTCTATTGAACCCGTCTTCTACTTGAATATATTCGTGCTCAGATAATCCATACAAGTTGAAGGTGTGTTTCCTACCCGTTAAAGGTTCTCCGACGTTATTATCCATATCAAAAGAGGAAGAGCCCGTTACAATAATTTTTAAGCCCGGAAGTTCATCAACCATCAGTTTTAATTTTGAGCCAATTCCCAAAATTTTTTGAGCTTCATCGATAAACAACATCTTATAAGATCCAATTAACTGCCGATAGTTCTCTACACTTTGCTCTGCCAACCGGTCGTGAGAGTGTATATCATCGCCATTCATCCGTAGTACCGGTTCAGAAATCTGATTCAATAAGTGCTGTACTAATACCGTTTTCCCTACTCTACGTGCCCCAAAGATCATCACCACTTTATTGGGTTGAATTTTCCTCTTTATGGCTTCGGTTATGTCTCTGACTATAAGTTCCATATCTATACTTATTTTAGCGCCCATTATGGGATAATATCTGTATAAATAAGACTTTTTAGCTAAATAAGCCACTCTTGCAACACAATTAATATAATTTACGGCACATTTGCAATGCAATTAATATTAATTTAGCCACTTCTGCGACGTAATTACCAAAAAATCAACACATCCACCCTAATCGCAGACGGTCACCAGGGCGTAACTGTGCCAAACGCCACTGTTGATCCAAAGGTACATAGGCGATTCGGGGATAGCCGCCGATAGTTTGTCCATCGGGACCTAGCAC
>Ga0181604_10004131_pt1 | contig 11987 bp, 9 predicted proteins | sample 041ome_12_FD_148663 | JGI IMG/M metagenome (GOLD analysis project Ga0181604, IMG submission 148663) | Coastal salt marsh microbial communities from the Groves Creek Marsh, Skidaway Island, Georgia - 041410US metaG (spades assembly) | ecosystem: Environmental > Aquatic > Marine > Intertidal zone...
ACGATATCATTTTCATTTATTTTAACTTCAACTTCCATTCGGCTTAGGTCGCTAATCCTCATGATTTCAGTTCCCGCCATTTGTGCAGTCCCTACGACACGTTCCCCTTTTTCCGAACTCAACTGTGTTACAATACCTGATTGAGGAGCAAGAATCTTTGTTCTATCCAATGTTTTCATTCCTTCATCTAAGCGGGCTGCTAAACTTTTTACGTTATATAAAGCAGCCGTTTTATTCTTTGACGCAACGGTAGCTTCTGTTTTAATTTGTTCATATTGAACTCTGGCATTTTCCCACTCTAGATCTGAAGTGATATTTTCCTGATGCAGTTTTTTTTGTCTCTCAAAATTATCTTCAGCAATATCCAAGGCAACTTTAGATCTAAGTTCTTGAGCCTCGGCCGACGACAAGTTCGCTTTAGCATTATTAAGATTTGCCCTTAACTGATTAACGGTGGTTAGATAAATTTCTGGATTAATGGTTACAAGTAGCTGTCCTTCAACAACAGAATCACCTTCGTTGACAAACATATCAATAATCTCACCGCTTACATCTGGGCTAATTTTTACTTCAGATTTGGGAAGGATTTTACCTGTGACTGTTACCGTTTCTACGATCGTTTTATCTTGAATTTTCTCGGTAGTTACTAACTCTTCGCTTTTTCCACCTTTAAATATGCTTGCTGCAACGATGAGCGTTAAAATTATAATACCCGAAATCCAATAAACTCGTTTTTTATTCTTCATCTGATTTAGTCAATTCTTTTTATATCGCCATGAGCAATGAACTGAAGGATTATATCCCTCAATGCCGCTTCGTATTTCGCTGAAAGCATTTGTTGATATGCTTGTCGTTCTTGATTTTTTGTCTGTTGAACCTCGTAAAAGCTAACTTGCCCCAAATTGAACTGTTTTTGCACGAAGTCTAAATTTTTGGATTGGGCCTCATAGTTACTTCTTAAGGCTTGGTAATTCGTGGCAGCCGAATTAAAGGTTTGTTGGGCGTTTACCACATCGTTGATCACGGCTTGTTTGATTTGTTTTTGGTTCCATTTACTTTGGATTAGAGCCAATCGTGATTGTGCGATATTGGTTTGAGTTTGTAAACGATTGAAAATGGGCACCGATAGAGTGGCCCCAAAACTCTGTCCAAAGTTGTCCCGCATTTGAGTTCCAAATCCTATGGTTTGGGTACTATAATCAAAGGTGGGAGCTTCTCCAAAGTTGTCCCGCATTTGAGTTCCAAATCCTATGGTTTGGGTACTATAATCAAAGGTGGGTGCTTCTACGATATCTCCCGATCCCTGAACAAAACCGATGGGCTGGGTGCCGCTGATTTGAGCCCCGGTGATTTCAATGGCGTTGTCGGAATATACCGTGCTCAAGTTAGCCCCCACAGACAATGTAGGTTGTAATGCGCCTTTAGCCGCTTTCAGTGCATACAACATAGATTCACTACGCTTGCTAGAGGCTTGATAATCTGGCCTGTGACTAAGGGCCGAGTCAATTAACTCATTCACTTCAATAGGGAATTCAACATATTCGGGTACCGCCGTTGTCATATCAGCAAGTTGAAGCATTTCCGTGTGATCCAATCGCATCAAGTTTTTAAGGGATAAAATTGAATTCAAATACTGGTTTTTCGATTGAACCTCCAAAGATGTTGCTTGGGCTTCTTGCGCTTGTGCAGCTAATAAGGCACCTTGATTGGAAGCCCCAGCTTTGTATAGCTTCTCGATGCGTTTTGTTTCTCTTACTGCATTTTGTGTATTCGATTGTTGCGCGGCCCAAGATTCTTTGTTTTGTTGGCATTGTAAATAGGTCAGAACTACATTTAAAGCAATATTCTGTTGTACTTGTTGGTAGTCAAGGTGAGCCGCTTCGAGAGTTTTTTTTCTCTGTTTGATGGTGTTTCTTATAGAACCTCCAGCGTATAGTAACCAGTTACTTTGAAGCTGTGCAGAACTGTTACCTACCGTCTTTTGTACGAATTGATTACTGAAACGGTCAATACTACGACCACTTTGATAAAACTGTCCACCGTTAGCTGAAAGATTTGGCGCCATATTCAGTAATGATTGGCGATATGAGATGTCCGCATTTTCAACGTTCAGCTCGCTCAATTGAATATCAATGTTGTTTTCAATTGCCGTTTCAATACAACGCCGTAAATCATATACCTGTTTATTTTGTGCTCTGAGTGGTGCGACACAAACTGCAGCGAGCAAACAAAAGATTTTTAGCTTCATTTAAATGGTTAAGCAAGTTACATCCATCAATGAGCTGCTGTGGAAAACCATCGATAGACCTGATTTTGTTTCGATTAATTATGTGGAAAATAAAACAAAACGAATCTCATCCTTTAGTCTAGTTTTGTCCTAGAGTTTTGGTTCTTGATTTAGTCGGGCAAGACAAATCAAGACGAAAAGGGAATGTAGTGTAAATCTGCAACTGTACCCGCAGCTGTAACCTCTGCTAAAGCAAATGCTGTAGGCCTTTATGCCACTGTTAAGAACGGGAAGGCGCCTGCCGCGAGGAAGTCAGAAGACCTGCCACACTCTATTTAAAATCGGCTTTCGGGAATAAAAGCACGGTGGAGATTCACGTACTGCAGTACCTGTCGCCATCTATTTTATTTTCGAAAACCGGCTTGATATATGTCGATGGCCTTCATACATACCGCCCTGTTTGCACTGTCCGGAATAGATTCTTTGGAAAGCCATCTGCATTACCCACCAATAGAGCCGGTTGATACTGTTCATATTCAAGCTTCACGGACGCCTTTTGCAACGGTTGGTCGTAAAGTGCGATATATAGAATCAAAACAGTTGAATGTCTCATTACAGGAGTCAGGTCAGTTTGTTAAATCCTACGGTATTTCAGGTTCAGCTTTGATATCCAAAAGAGGAGCTGATGCAACACAAACCCAAGTACTTTGGAATGGATTACCTATTAATCATCCCATGTTGGGCATGATGGACTTTTCAAACATAAACGGTTTTGGTATGGATCAAATCACAGTTGTTGAGGGAGGGAACTCCGCCATGTTTGGTAGTGGTAGCGTGGGTGGAACCATTGCGTTGGAAAATGCGCTAGCCTTCAATTCCCCTTTACGCTCAAGTGTTGAATACGAGTATAATTCTTTGTTGAATTCTAATTTAGGTATTACCATGTCGGCAGGTAATGAATCCATGTACTTCTCGTTCACCTCTTTTACTAAGAATCAGCAGAATAATTTCACTTATACGGACGAATGGACAGGCGCTAGGGAACGTGCAGATAATGTACATTTCGAACAGATTGGAGCGAGACTAGTTACAGGCTTGAAAAAGTCGAATCACACATTGAAATGGGTAACTGAGCTGAGCAGTAATGATCGCGGATTAGGATTCATTGGCGCACAATTACTAGGAGGGCAAACCGATGATAATATTCGGTCTGCCCTTCAACATGAATATAACAACAGTCAATGGGTTTGGGTAAATAAAGTGGGTTATGTCCGTGACATCATCACCTATCATCCGCAAACATTTGTTTATGACACCTCAATCGGTCGGTTATACTTTGCCCAATCAGAGATATATCGAAAATTTAATCAAGGGCAATTAACCTGTGGATTTGATCTACAACATCAACTAGGGGAGTCCCAGAATTATCCACAACCGGCCCAAAGAACATTACCCGCTATTTATTCGGCGTGGATGGGAAAGATGAATCGTTTTAAGTATCTAATAAATTCAAGATATGAAGTACATGAAGGATTGTTTACTTATGGGTTTAGTAACGAGTTTAGCTTAAATGAATATTTAAGTTTAAAGTCTGATATTCACCGAAGCTTCCGAAGGCCTACTCTGAATGATATTTATTGGCAAACATCTCAAATGAATCCTTTAAAGAATGAAATTGGTTGGGGAGGAGAAATCGGAATTAACTACAAAAAGCGGTTCAAAAAACACCTTGTAATGGGAGATTTAACACCTTTTTACAGGTACTTAGATAATCCCATTGTATGGCTTCCCTCTGGTGCACTATGGCGATCCATGAATTTAAATGAAGGACGTTATTGGGGTGTGCAATCTTCACTGTCGGGAATGGTGAAAATTCGTAGATGGAGACTGCAATTAGTGAATAACTTGGAATACGTCTATTCAAAAGTCCTGAACATGCATGCTTTAGCTTCTCAGCAAATTTTTGTTCCAGATTGGATGATTAACAGCGAACTTACCATTGAAAATCGCCTGTTCAAGTTATTGGTGCGTCACAATCATGTTGGTAAACGATTTACGAGCACGGATAATAGTTCATTCATGAACGCTTATCAATTATGGGACATCGAGTTGCAAACTAGAGGGTTGTTTAAATTCAAGGAGGAATATATCCATTGGAGATTGGGTGTAGAGTTCCAAAATATTGCAAATACCGAATTCCAAAACATGCCGGGAAGGCCTATGCCAGGTAGAGTCGTTGGCGTAAAAAGTAGTATCAGCATTTAAAAATTTATATAAATGAATTATAGCATTAAAATCATGTTTTTAGCACTTCTTGGATCAGTGAATGTATCCATCGCTCAACCCTTAAACAAATTAAATGTGGGGTTTGAGGAACTCCATGATTCATTGGGTACCTCAGGAGTTCGTAACGGCTCTCGGGGTAATGCTACTTATAATTTTTCTCAGGGTGAGTTTAATTTACATTTGGATACAGATTGGGATACTTCCTTCGGTGGGTATTGGGCCGGTGGTTGGGCGTTATCAAATCTCAAATACACTACAGAAGAGACTAGTGACTTCTCAAAACACCTATATGCATCCAAACCAGGAAAGGGTAGTGAGAAATTAGGTAATGTGTATGCTGTAGGTACTGATGGGAGTTATATTCAAAACAAAGACCCAATAAACCAATCAATGGCGGGTTGTTATATTTCCAACAGCACTTATGCGTACAATTCAATGAAGCTAGGTGATAATTTTGCGAAAAAATTCGACTCAAATGATAGCTTCGCTTTGATTGTGGATTTCTATCTATCCGGCAAAGAAGTAGGTTCTCAAAAAGTTTGGCTGGCAGACTATAGATCAGCATCAGCAGATGATCACTTTATACTAGATACCTGGCAGTGGGTCACCTTTCAATACGCTAATGCCGATAGCATTGTGTTTCATTTTGAAAGTTCGGATATGGGCGATTGGGGAATCAACACGCCAAAGTATTTCTGTTTAGATGAGGTTCAATTGGTTTCTGGTGCGAATATGGAGGAGTTCCCCATTCCATTAGATCTTGAGGTATATCCAAATCCGTTTAATGAATACATTAAAATAGATATTGAAGAGAAAGTGAAAAGTATTCATTTGATGGATTTATCCGGTAAAGTTCAACCGATATCAGTAGAGAATGAAACAATTTTGAATACTTCAATGGTTTCAAGAGGCGCCTATATCCTGACTATATTCACTGAGGGTGGTCGCGTGCATCATAAAAAGGTTTGGAAATGAGGATCGCATATTACATCGCAATAGTATTCTTTTAAAAGGTTTGGAAATGAGGATCGCATATTACATCGCAATAGTATTCTTTTTTCTAGGTTGTAGGGATACTCCTAGTGACGGAGATTCCAAACTTACGACCTACAAAAACAATAAAGTTGGAATACTATGTGAGGGTAATTTTCTATGGGGGAATGCACAATTTGATGTTTGGGCACCCGATTCTAATCTTTTTGTTGACAAAGCATTTGAAAAAGCAAATCAAAAACCAATTGGGGATATACTTCAATCGGCATTCAAGTATGGCAATTCTCTTTATCTAGTGGTTAACAATAGCGGACTACTATATGCATTAAACCCAACAACCCTGGAAGTTAGGAAGCGTATAACCGGTTTTAAGTCTCCAAGATATGCGGCAGCATACGACGGTAAAATCTATATATCTGACCTTGAAGCAAATGCGGTGAGTGTTTTTGACACGCTAACAGATGAGGTGAAGAGTATTCAAATTCTTGAAAATGTAGATGGAGCTAGATCCGGATGGACAGAGGAGATTTGTTTTTGGAATCAACAAATTGTGGCGACAGTAAATGATGGCTTCTTATGGGTATTTGACCCTACAACAAATAGTTCAAAACTGATTGAAACGGACACGGGATCTAGATATTTAGCCATTGATAGCCGCAACCGACTTTGGATTGGTAGCAGTTCAGGTAATCAGTCAAGCCTGAAAGCATTAAATCAAAATCTGGAAGTGGTATACGCTAAATCTTGGACAAAAGAAGGAGAATTAACTCGGTTGAGTGCATCGCTAACTGGAGATACCCTATGGTATATACGCTCTGGATCATTAACAGGCATGTCGGTTGAATCTATGGAACAAGAATTTTCGAAGGTAGTGCCATACACAAATATTTACGGGATGGGAATTGATCCTAATACAGGGGAAATATATGTTTCTGATGCAGGGGATTATGTAAGTCGGGGCCGTTGGTCAGTGCTCAACCCCGCAGGTGACAGCATAATTCACTCAGGTAAAACGGGAATAATCCCAGGTGGATTTGTTTTCTTCTAGTTCATTCGTTTTCTCATTGATCTAGCGAAAATCCTACCTTTGCTTTTGTGAAGCGCATCGATCTACTCATCCTCAGAATGTACTCACGGCTTTTTGTCGTGACGTTCATATTGAGTCTGTTTTTGTTTTTGATGCAGTTTCTTTGGAAATACATCGATGAGCTCGTAGGAAAAGGAATTCCAACCCTTGCTTTATTTAAACTTATCTTCCTTTCATTGGCGGATCTAGTCCCGATGGCACTTCCGATGACCGTTATGGTTGCCGGGTTAATGACGTTTGGGAATCTATCGGAGAGCTTCGAACTGGTTGCCATGAAAGCCAATGGTGTATCGTTGATCCGAATTTTACGCCCGGTTTTCCTATTTATGTCAGTCTTGGTAGTTACCAATTTCTTGTTCCTAAACTATGTGATTCCTAAAGCTAATCTTGAATTCAAGGCAATGCTTATGGAGTTAAGGTCTAAGAAGCCTGCTTTCAATATTGACAGGGGAGAGTTTTACCAACAAATTGATGGGGTGGCTATTCGCGTCGGAGAAAAAGAAGCCGATGACGAAACCGTTCATGACGTGCTGATTTATGAATACAAGGATGACGATAGCAAACGCTTAAATGTAATCCATGCAAAACATGGGAAAATGATGCTTTCAGACGATAAGCGGGCATTGAACTTCACCCTATTTGATGGCGTAAGGTATGAGGAGATGACATCAGCGGAGAATTACCGTCGGACTCGCCCTTTTAATAAAATGTATTTTGAAAAGCAGCGAATGATGGTGGATTTGTCCAGTTTAGATTTTTCGTTTGCAGACCGTAATCACATAGCGAAGGATTATCGCTTACTTAATGTTTCTCAGTTATCTGCAGAGATTGATACGTTCGGTATGCGCATGAATAAGCACTATTTAGACAATGAACGGTATCTGAGCAGATTAATTCATTATCCAAGTTTATTTCCATCTAGCAAAAAACGTAACGCTAAAAGCATAAAAGGTTTTGTATCACTTTCAAAAAGTGATATTTATAACCACTTTGATTCATCCAAGCACCGATCTATGAGAAATCTTGCTTTGTCAACTGCCAAGGGGATTAAGGGTACGCTTGATGGATATGCATCTTCGCAAGAGTATGAATACAAAGATGTCGCTTTATACCGAAGTGAGCTTCATAAAAAATATTCGTATTCTTTGTTGTTGATGATCTTGTTTTTTATCTCCGCTCCATTAGGAGCAATCATTAAAAAAGGTGGAATCGGATTGCCACTCGTAATTAGTGTTCTTCTTTTTGTACTTTTTTATGCTCTCAATCTTACAGGAGAAAAAATGGGGAAGGGCCTAGTGGTACCAGTTTACGTTGGGATGTGGATGAGTAGCTTTATCCTTGCAACAGTGGCTACTTTTATAACCTCTAAGGCATTGAGTGATCGTTCTTTGTGGGAAAGAAAAAAGCGAAGGAAAGAACTAAAAATGGTCTCATCTATATGAGGATTCTCGTAATAGGAAATAGAATTCCCTGGCCATTGCATGATGGTGGTGCTATAGCGACTTACCGCTTATTGAAAGGATTATCTAGCCTAGGGCATGAAGTCACCTTCTTTACATACAATACCAAGAAACATTTCCAGACAAAGGAGGAAATCACAAACGCCTTAGGGTTTTGTGAGGTTGTTACACATGAATTAGACTCAACTCCAAATAAGCTGGGTGCATTAATGCAGTTTCTAAAGGCGGATAGCTATTTTCTTTCTCGTTATGATTCAGAGGAAGCATCTGATCAACTGAAGAAGTTGATAGAAAACCAACAATACGATTTGGTTCAAATAGAAGGCTTGTATTCGTGGCCACTTCTTAACCCTTTATTTAGCTGGTTAAAACAGAATTTTGCGTTACCTGTAGTTTACCGAGCACATAACGTTGAATCTCAAATTTGGAAACGTGTATTAAATTCAGAACGAAACAGGCTTAAGAAGTTATTTTTTCGTTCTCAAGTGAAAAAACTCGAACGTGAAGAACTCCGATTATTAGGATTAGTCGATGCAACCATATCGATTTCTACAATTGATGAGAAGTATTTCCGAGCACATACACCTAAACCCATTCATGTTTTCTTACCTACAGTAGATCAACCTCTGCATCCAATAAAGCAAATTCAGCCCAATTCGATATTTCATATCGGGTCTATGGAGTGGGAGGCTAATGTCCGTGGAGTCCAATGGTTTTTATCCAAAGTATGGCCGTTACTCATTGAGAATAACCCCGATTTGCGATTCCACGTGGCCGGAAAAGGGATAGAAAAACATAAACATTTATTCTTCCAGTTCGGGGTCGTTTATCACGGGGAAGTCAGTAATGCTATAGATTTCATGAAGAACCATGGTATAGGAATTGTTCCGATTCACGCAGGTAGTGGAATACGAGTGAAACTTATCGAATCTATGGCATGGGGAATACCTTCTGTTTCTACAAGTGTTGGCGTTCAGGGATTACCACTGAGTGAGGGTTCGCCGGAAGTTTTAATAGCGGATGAAGCAGGAGGGTTTGCCGAGGCACTTTCCTCGCTATTCAATGATTGGCCAAGTGCCATAAGTCTTGGAAAAAGAGCGCATCAATATGTGCAAGCCAATCATCACGAGCACAAAAACTTTCAGGAGCTTGATGGTTTTCTTCGGGAAATCCTTACTGAGGATTAATCAATAATCATTTTGAAATGCTGAATTCCGGCTTCCTCGAATTGAGGACCTGTACACTTGAATCCGTACTTTTCGTAAAAGGGAATAGCATGAAGTTGGGCGTGTAAGTACTTAGTAGCTGAAGCATTATTCAGCTCTTCTAAACATTTTACTACCAAGGCAGCACCAACGCCTTTACCGCGATAGGATTTTAATACAGCGAATCGCTCTAGTTTTATTCCTTTGCTCGTATTTCTAATTCGGCAAGTTCCACAGATTATACCGTTATGTTTTGCAAGGAAATGTTTTGAACTTTCTTCAAATTCATCGTATTCTTCCTTTGGGTCTACCTCTTGTTCAATCACAAAAACCTTACGCCTTACTTCAAAGATTTCCATCATTTGTGGCCTTGTATTCACTTCCTCTATTGTTATCATCTAGAAATGGTTATTTTTGTTCGAAATTAATCGTAAAAAAGAGTTAAAAAAATGGCTAATTCAAAGATAGAAAACTTGCTAGGAAGTGATGCAGCTCACTTGTTGGATCACACATGTACTACTATCCCAAAAGAAAATATTCACATTCCTGGAAGTGATTTTGTTGATCGCGTGTTTGCTCAGTCAAACCGCAACCCTCAGGTTTTAAGGTCTATACAATCTTTATATAACCACGGTCGATTAGCCGATACCGGTTATTTGAGCATCCTCCCTGTTGACCAAGGAATAGAACATAGCGCGGGTTCAAGTTTTGCCCCGAATCCATCGTATTTTGATCCAGAGAATATCATCAAATTAGCGATTGAAGGTGGCTGTAACGCCGTTGCTTCTACCTACGGAGTATTGGCAATGAATTCACGTAAATATGCGCATAAAATTCCTTTTATCGTTAAACTTAATCACAACGAATTCTTATCATACCCGAATACCTACGACCAAATAATGTTTGGTTCCGTTGAGGAAGCTTGGAATTTAGGAGCAACTGCAGTAGGAGCAACTATTTATTTCGGATCTGAAGGTAGTAACCGTCAAATCATTGAAGTAGCCCAAGCATTTGAAGAAGCTCATTCTCTAGGGATGGCAACCATTCTATGGTGTTACACCCGAAATAGCGGTTTTAAAGTAGACGGAAAAGATTACCACACTGCTGCGGATTTAAGTTCTCAAGCTAATCATTTGGGTGTTACCATTCAAGCAGATATAATCAAACAGAAGCTACCAACTACAAATGGTGGTTACTTGGCTACAAAACATGGTAAAACTCATCCAAAAGTGTACGATGAATTAACGACTGATCACCCGATTGACCTTACTCGCTATCAAGTTGCAAACTGTTACATGGGAAGAGCAGGTTTGATCAATTCAGGTGGAGAAAGTAAAGGACAAGGAGACATTGAAGAGGCAGTAGCTACCGCTGTTATAAATAAAAGAGCGGGTGGTGCTGGTTTAATTCTTGGTAGAAAAGCATTCCAAAAGCCAATTGCTGAAGGAGTGGAGCTTTTAAACGCAGTTCAAGACGTTTACCTTGATTCATCTATAACCATCGCATAAATTAAGAAAATGGCTATCGCCGGAAACGGATACGATGATTTCGAAATGGAAGAACCATCAGATTCCAAATGGTATCTGAGAAAACTTTCCGGAATCCTCACAAAAACAAAGGATAAAAAACCAACTCCCGATGGTTTGTGGGAGAAATGTCGTCGCTGTAAAGAGGTATTTCCTGCAAAGGAATGGTACGATAACAGTTGCGTTTGTCCGAGTTGTGATTTTCACGATCGAATATCCTCGAATGAATACTTCGATTTACTCTTCGATAAAGGAAAATACACAGAGATCAATGCTGATTTAACTTCTGGAGATCCGTTGGGATTTGTGGATTCAGCACCTTACACCGATAGGATTCAAGTCGCCCAAAGTAAAACAGGGCTTAAAGATGCTGTGCGTACAGCACACGGAAAAATAAACGGCATTCCATTGGGTATTGCGTGCATGGATTTTGCTTTCATCGGTGGTTCTATGGGTTCCGTTGTTGGAGAAAAAATTGCTCGAATGATTGATCATTGTTTGGAAACAAAAACTCCATTTCTGATGATATCTAAATCCGGAGGAGCCCGTATGATGGAAGCAGCGTTTTCACTTATGCAGATGGCGAAAACAAGTGCTAAATTAGCCTTGCTAAACAAAGCGGGTGTCCCTTATATTTCTCTAATGACGAATCCTACAACAGGAGGTGTTACCGCATCCTATGCTATGTTGGGTGATTTTAATATCGCAGAACCTGAGGCCTTGATTGGATTTGCTGGTCCTCGTGTTATTCGCGAAACCATAGGTAAAGATTTACCTAAAGGGTTTCAAAGTAGTGAGTTCCTATTAGAGCATGGGTTTCTTGATTTTATTGTTGGTAGAAACAGTCTGAAACAAGAGTTAGCCAAGTTATTGGGGATTATCTGGAAGAAAAAAAATTAAACGATCTATACATATGAACTTTCCTGAAAATTTGAAGTATACCAAAGATCACGAGTGGATTTTGGTTGAAGGTGACGAAGCAAAAATTGGTATCACAGATTTTGCTCAGAGCGAATTAGGTGACATTGTGTTTGTTGATATCACTGCCGATGGTGAAACACTAGATTCCGAAGAGATGTTTGGTTCAGTCGAGGCTGTGAAAACAGTGAGTGAGCTTTACATGCCTGTTTCTGGTGAGATTTTAGAAGTGAATGACGGTTTGGAGTCAGCGCCTGAAAATGTAAATTCTGATCCTTATGGTGA
>Ga0181604_10004146_pt1 | contig 11969 bp, 10 predicted proteins | sample 041ome_12_FD_148663 | JGI IMG/M metagenome (GOLD analysis project Ga0181604, IMG submission 148663) | Coastal salt marsh microbial communities from the Groves Creek Marsh, Skidaway Island, Georgia - 041410US metaG (spades assembly) | ecosystem: Environmental > Aquatic > Marine > Intertidal zone...
TTATATAATCGTCGAAAAGAAATGGCGTCGCTCCGCGAAAATGGACAAAAATATAAATGTCCATTTTTCAAAAGTGCCAAGGAGAATTTGCAAACGCCTCTTTGAAAAACACGTTGTTAGCATAATGCAGCAAATGCCAATTTTTTGATGAAAATATTGTCTGCATACTTTTTTTATTATATTTAGCGATAAAGGATTTAGGCATTATCTGTAAGTAGTCTATATAGGCATTATACTTACAAACATGCCTAATACCAAAATATACTATTGTGAAAAGTGTAACTTCAAATGCAGTAAAAAAAGTAACTATGATATACATTTGAATACCATAAAACACAATACTGCGGAATTTCGTGCCATACCTAGTTGTACTGATAAACTATATACGTGTAAATGTGGCAAAACATACAAACATAGACAGAGTCTTTATACGCATACGAATGTGTGCAATAAAACCCACAACAATGATGGGTTTAGTCAAACTACACCCGATTCAAACGTCACATCTACTATATTGCCTCCTCATTTTGACACTGCACTTGTTATTGAACTGTTGAAACAGAATCAAGAGTTCAAAACGATTATGTTAGAGCAATCCAAGCAATTGGTTGAACAACATTCTCAGATGGCTGAACATCAAAATCAACTATTAGAAGCAGTCAAGGATGGCAAACTCGGCAACACCAATTGCAACAACACTACCAACAACAAGTTCAATCTCAACGTATTCCTCAATGAAACTTGCAAGGACGCCATCTCCATGGACGACTTTATCAAGTCATTTGAAGTTACGCGAGATGAATTTCTACATACTGGCAAGGTTGGCTACATTGAAGGTATTTCTAAGGTCATGGCTAACCGGTTCAAAGACATGGATGTGCATACCCGACCCTTACACTGTACCGACTTGAAGAGGGAAACTATCTATATCAAGAATGCAGACAAATGGGAGAAGGACGATGCAGACAAGACACAAATGAGAAAAGCAGTCAGAGGAGTTGCCCGAAAGAACAAACAGGAAATGTGGCGATGGTACGATGATAATAAACCAGAGGTGGAACAGATTGGCACCGATGTATGCGAGGATTATTTCCAATATCACAGAACCACGTTGGGAGGATATGGTAAGGAAGAAGACTTGAAGTTTGAAGATAAGATTATAAAGAATGTTCTCAAATGTGTCCATGTAAATAAGTCTAATGCACTCACTATATAAGTTGAGTTATTGAGTTATACTGAACACTTCCATTTACTTTTCACTATTATTTTCAAGAGTAAGGAGAACCTTGACAATAATATCATAGAAAACCCGCCAAAAACGGTGTATTGTAATATCACAAATCATAAAGGTGGTAAAAAGGAAACCTAACAAATATTTGGATGGACAGTATTTTGACACTAAACAATATAGAAATGTAAATTCACATAAACAATATAGAAATATCCTACTAATAATAGTAGTACGAATGCAGACCTCTAATTTGGACAAGTTGGAAACATTGAAAATGAATATAGAAAGTCTGAATAAGTTTCACCAAATAGAAATCTTAAAGATATTATCAAAACGATTATGTAAATTGAATGAGAACAAAAGTGGCGTATATGTAAATATGTCTTTTTTGCCGGACGATATATTGGAAGAATTGAATAAATATATAGAATATGTGAATGACCAAACCGAGACATTTGTGACGGCTGAGTATCAGAAGAATGAGTTCAAGTCATCATTCTTTGTAGAGAAAGAAGATAAAGACAATGCGACGATACATCATAGCACATACACAAGATAGATATAATGACATCAACTTGTAATCCCATATTTTTTTATGACAACCCGACCCTCGGATTGTCACAAATATTAGAGAAACTAGCCCCATATATGCACACTCAAGTTTTGCCGAATAAAGTAGTAACAGAACGACTAGCAGAACCAGTAACAGAACGACTAGCAGAACCAGTAACAGAACGAGTAGCAGAACCAGTACCAGAACCACTAACAGAACGAGTGCATATACAAGAAACCATCACCCCGAACCATCCTGACTCGCTATTTTGGTGTATATACATATTAGCTCATGGATACAGTGATTATATACAAATAGTGAGGAACTATGGTGTAAGAAAGTTAGAAGTTAATAAAGAAGTGATGCAATATATGCAGGCAAATATGGGAAAGTTCCAAGAAACGAATGTAAAAATGACAAAAATTGCGGGTCAGGTAACCTTATCTGAGTTACTATCAGTAAAGCCGATTACAAGTTTAAACTGTGCATTATCAATGTGTATTTACTACAAATTCAATCTATATTTGGCAGATGCAAACAAAATCGGTCTATTAAAATTACTGGCGAATGTAGATGGTGAATATCCAACCTATGTGATTTACAAGGGAGACAATGGAATATATAGTGTGGATATTGAACAATTGAACAGAGAGAAGATTACCGAAATAGAGACGATAAAGATATGTTTAGACAGTTCAGTGAGACCATTGAAAGCGATATCGCACTATAAAACGGAGGAGTTAGTGGAATTAGCCAAGCGATTACACTTTTATGATAGCAATATAAAATATAAGAAGGCGGATTTATACAAAGAAATATCAGAAATATTGGCTTGGCAACAAAATTGAATAGATATAGAAATAATATATGATTTTATTATATAAGATAATATATTATGAATCAGAAGCACAAGGCTAATAACGAAGAACATCCAGAAAGGATATATGAGACCCGTAGTGCAAAGGATATAGCAAATAAGAAAGAAGAATTTAATAAAATAGTCGGTTACTATTTAGATAATAAGCCATCATTAATGTTAGACCGAAAATCGCATGAACTGGAAATCCGTTTTGGTACAAACCCGAAATTGTCCCGTCCAATAAGTAAAATAGATTATGACAATGTAGTAAAACAAATCAAGACGTGTGGATTTGTTCCGGAGGTTGAGGCAGGCACCCAATTGTTGCGTATTCAAACCGAGTATATGCATCCAGAAACAGGGCGTACAACAATGTCAAATATTCGTGCTGAAATCGTGGGAACTGACCTTATTCAGGAATATTGTCGTACAAACAATATACAAAAAGTGATAGATATGCCGTCAATGTTATCAAATAAGATTAAATTTACACACAAGGTGACCGCGAAGCATAAAAATGGTGATTGGATAAACAAGGTGAATATGGACGATTATAATTTCCGAGTTTCGTACCAGACTGAACAGGATTACAATGTCTATTCTAACTCTGTAAAGAGTATTATAAGCAACTGGACAGATGTAAAGAAACGATTTCGTAACCTGAACCGCGTTAGGTTCTCTCACCCAGACTATCCAGTTTTCGTAGATGTGAGTATAATAAAATCCGCCAAAACGGTAAAGGGTATCCATGTTCCGACATATACAGTCCAAGAAGCGAATTTATTCAATAATAACGAGACCTATGAAATAGAACTAGAAGTAGACAACACAAAGGTTGGCACTGGAACACAATACGCTACAACCGAAAGTTTGATGATACCAATCCGTAAATGTATTCGTATAGTATTAAGCGGACTACAAGGGACCAACTACCCAATTTCCTATCTAGAACGAGAAAACATATTACAGTCGTATATGAAGTTGTTACATGGAGACGAGCATCCGAATAAGTGGGTAAGTTATAAAGACTTTATTGGTCCAAGTTCAACTACACTACAAGTAGAGAATATAGTAGAACCGGTGGATGGGTCAGCGAACCCAAATATCCGTAAAGATTATACAGTGACAGAAAAGGCTGATGGAGACCGAATGTTATTATACATATCAAAAGATGGCAAAATCTATATGATTGATAGTAATATGAATGTGATATTTACTGGTGCAAAAACGAAAGAAAAAACTGTATTTAATAGTTTATTAGATGGAGAACATATAAAAATAGATAAAAATGGTAACAATATTAATGTGTATGCTGCATTTGATATCTATTACGTAAATAATAAATCTGTACGTGAATATCCATTTCTAAAAACAGACGATGTAGAAGAAGAAAATGCAAAATTGGAAGAAGGAGAGATACCTCCAAACAATTATAGAATGTCATTAATGAATGAAGTAATTGAGTTATTAAAACCAACATCTATACTAGACAATGTGGATGAATCTGCGACAAAATCAGTTGGAATAACAATAAAGTCAAAATCCTTCTATTCGGATACAACCCATGGAACGATATTTGCTGCGTGTTCGCATAAATTGTCTGAAATTAAAGATGGTTTGTTTGAATACAACACTGATGGATTGATATTTACTCCTTCCAAGTTCCCAGCAGGAGGAGATATGGTGAATGGTGTAGGTCCATTGAGCAAATCAACGTGGGAGCATTCGTTTAAATGGAAACCACCAGAGTATAATACAATAGACTTTTTGGTATCTGTGAAAAAGGACAAGACTGGACGAGATGCAGTGTATAATGTGTTCCAGTCAGGATTAAATGTGAATGCAACATTAGAAGTAGTTCAATATAAAACTTTGGTGTTGAGATGTGGGTTTGACGAACGTAAGCACGGTTTCTTAAATCCGTGTCAAGACATATTAAATGATAAATTGCCCAACCCAGATGATGTGGATAATGCAGATACATATCAACCGGTGCCTTTTCAACCAACGAACCCATATGACCCCAATGCCCACTTATGTAACATCGCATTAAAAGGAATAGGAACTAACCAATATATGCAAACCGAAGAAGGTGATATGTTTGAAGATAATATGATAGTAGAATTTAAGTATGTAATGGAAAACGAGCAGGGTTGGCAGTGGGTACCCCTACGAGTACGTTACGATAAGATAGCCAAATTGCGTGCAGGTAAACCAGAATACGGCAATGCGTATCATGTGGCAAATAATAATTGGCGGTCAATACATTATCCAATAACGGATGCAGTAATATCAAGCGGTGACGACATTCCATCGGTTGAACGAACGAATGAAGTCTATTATAATAGGTCAAGTCTGGAAACTAGCACGCAAGGATTACGAGATTTTCATAATTTGTTTGTCAAGAAGAACTTAATAACAGGTGTTGCGAATCGTGGAGATACTCTAATAGACTATGCGGTAGGTAAAGCAGGTGATATGGCAAAATGGCGAATGTCAAACATAAAGTTCGTATTTGGCATAGATGTATCACCAGATAATATACATAACCAGATGGACGGGGCGTGTGCCAGATACATACGGGCGTGTAAAAAGTATACAAATATGCCCAAAGTATTGTTTGTAACAGGGGATAGTGGAAAAAATATACGAAGTGCCCAAGCATTGGATACAGAAAAAGATAAACAGATTACGAAGTCAGTATTTGGCAATGGTCCAAAGGACCTGACAATGTTGGGTAAAGGAGTGTACAATCAGTATGGTGTAGCAGAACAAGGATTTAATATAAGTTCTTGTCAATTCGCAATGCATTATTTCTTTGAAGACAAAATATCTTTCCATCAATTTCTAAGAAATGTATCCGAATGCACCAAAATAAACGGTCATTTCATTGGAACGTGTTATGATGGACGTACGGTATTTAATCTGTTACAAAATAAAAATAATGGTGAAAGTATGACAATTATTAAGAATGACCGAAAAATCTATGAAGTTACTAAGCGATATGACAAAACCGGTTTTCCCGATGATGAAATGAGCTTAGGATATGACATTGACGTATATCAAGAAAGTATCAACCAGACTTTCCGTGAATACCTAGTAAATTTTGAATATTTCCAGAGAATAATGGAAGATTATGGATTTATACTCATCACGAAAGAAGAGGCTACTGGAATGAATTTACCCGATGGCACTGGATTATTTAGTGAAATGTATTCTCAAATGGAACTTGACGTGAAGCTAAATCCTAGACGAAGCCAAGAATATGGTATGGCTCCTAAGATGACATCAGAAGAAAAACGAATTTCATTTATGAATAGATATTTTGTGTTTAAGAAAGTACGCAGTGTGGATGCAAAGAAGATTGCTGACCAAGTTTCAAGAACCGCATTGGAAACAGAACAAACAGTTGAAGAGTTGATGACTGAACAAGAGCCGGTGACGGTTAAGCCGCTCCGCAAGGCAAAGCGAAAGGTAGTATTGCAGCAGATCCCCAAAGATAAGTGATTTTACGCAAATATGTAAGCTTTGGAAACGATATAGAAATTGCACGACAATAATAAATAACAAAAAATTACTTATTATTATGACATATTACCAACTTCCGCGTAGCAATATGCATATATATAATCATATAGACTATATTTTTACTGAAAATTTACCCGAGCCGTGTATATCACACGCATTATCTGCGTATCTATCTGATATTAAACAACGACTAAGTCCTATAGAGAACGAATGGGATATATATAAGAAATATACAAATCCATATGAATATATACATACAGTGGTTCCATTTAAAAAGAAATGCGTTTCTAAATATTCACCCTTATCTCGGTCTTATTTCAAGATGATTGAATTCATCGGGTTATTTCACTTGCAATATGATTCAAAGCCAATACGTACGTTTCACTTAGCAGAGGGTCCGGGAGGATTTATTGAAGCGATTTCCAAGATACGGCATTGTAAGCACGATAGATATACGGGTATGACGATTATAGACAATGACAATGACCCGAATATACCCGGTTGGAAAAAGTCAGATAATTTTTTGAAGCAAAATAAGAACGTATGTATTGAAACTGGCATAGATGGTACAGGAAATATCTTATCATTAGATAATTTTGAGCACTGTAAGAATATATACGGTTCATCAATGGAACTAATTACAGCCGACGGAGGGTTTGATTTCTCTATAGACTTTAATAAACAAGAAATACATATAGCGAAGTTGTTATTCGCCCAAATGTGTTATGCATTAGCCATGCAGAAACAAGGAGGAACATTTATATTAAAAATATTTGACAGTTTTATGCAACATACAGTGGATATATTATACATATTATCGTCGTTTTATGAAAATGTGTATATTGTCAAACCTCATACAAGTCGTTATGCAAATTCCGAGAAATATGTTATATGTAAAGGATTTATATTCAGTTCTAGTGTGTCATTTTTTCCAAATTTATATCAGTCATTTAAAAAAATGGTAAGTGGTCCAGATACACAGAATGCATCTAGGTTCTTAAATTGCATTATTCCATTGCATTTCTTAACCAAAGTAAATGAATATAATTCAATATTTGGACAACAGCAACTAGAAAACATGTATTATACAATTACTCTAATTCAAAAGAAAACAAAATATGACAAAATAGAAACTATTATACGTAGCAATATACAGAAATGTCAAAATTGGTGCATAAAACATAATGTTACATTCAATTCACTTTGATTACATATTACTACTTGCAAAAGCGCATTTCACCAGTCGTTGTAACAGTGGGAGTATTCTTATTAGGATACCCAAGTTTGTCTTTGATAGTATAACCAGTTGCAGAAACATTGTATGCCAAAGCATTAGATACGTGTAATCCGAATGCGGTCGTATAGGATGCTGCTGTACCTGTTATAGTGTCATACTTTATCCGTGCTATTTTTGAACTAGATGAGACGGCACCTTGTTGTGCAAATTGCGGATTATTTGGCTTATAATAAACGCGATTGCCATCTAAACGAATAAGGGGAGTAGTTGTACCAGATATAACTTGAACAACGGTATTAGTAGTTGTGCTAGGATAATAGCCGTTAGCAAATCCGATAATATTTTTAAACTCATTATCATCAATAATTATTTGAGGGTTAGTTGTGTTGGTTGGAGTAGTCCAATTGTCAGTGGGAATTATTCCGAGTTCAGTCAATTCTGGTGCCTTGGAATAATTATTAGCAATACGTATAGTCTCATCTATTGGTGAAACTGTCAATTCAACTAAACCAGTCATTTCATTTAGGGTAAAACTCATCAAGAAAACGTTAGAGTTATTATCTGAACGGCGATAATAATGCAGATTGGCAATCATAGTATTGTGCAATACTTGGTTTAGTTCATCTATGGTATAGTATCCTACGGGAACATCTACCGTAGCAATGGCAGGTTCTGTTAGATTAACTGTGGTAGGGTCTCCTTGTTCATCAAGTGCGTAAGTTGGTTCATTTATCCACTGATATTGGAAACTAGTAGCTGCAGAAATATAGAATTGCTTACAAGATGAACTAGTATTAGTTACATACAAGTTATTGGTTGATAAACTGTCGCCTGGTTTGGATGAAGTGTTACCAGTGCGCATATAATAATATTGATTTTGATTAAAACTGAGATTCCGACTATTTATATATTGTTGGGAATTTGTATAGTACGTCTGTTTGTTTGTAGATATATCAAATTGTTTCTTTATCATGCCCCCACTACGTAGACGACGTAATGCGTTCGATTGTGTATTCCCGACATTCAATTCACATACAGCATTGCTGACATTACTTGGTCGTTCAGATAAATTCTCGGTTAAATTAAAGTCTATTGTATTGACTAAACCACCAGTATTTACAACAGAGTTAGTAATACTACCACCGGGTGCATTTAGTAGGTCCATTCGCATTGAAGTACGTTCATTACAACTATTTTCATCTGGAACGACTACTTCGCGACGATATATCTTTAATGGACGTCCTCGTTTGAATATATTGGAACCAATATTTAGGGTTGAGTCGACCGCCCCGTTTTTTCGTATATAGCTTGTAATTTGATTAAATGTTTGTCCTTTCCAAGAAATGATTTCATTTATACCAATATTGGAATTCGGGGACATGTAATTTTATATATTTATTATATATATTAAATTATGAACAGTTTGGCAAAATATAGCAAATGGGTTTTGGCTAGCATAGTCGCATTTTTTGTATTGTTGCTGTTAAACAATCTTGTATTTACATATAGAGAAGGTCTTGAAACACCCACACTAAATGAGCTGCAAACCGAAATGGTAAAACTAAAATCCGATTTGACTACACTAGAGAAGGTGGCAAGCATTAACCAATCCAAATTAGATTCGTTGAAAAAATTAACTCAAAAAAAGCAAACCGAGATAGATAAGCTTCAAAGTGAAGCCGAAGTAAGTGAGATTCAAAACAATGCATAAAATATTATACGGAAACGAGATAAACATAATTCATTTACACTATTAGTAAAAATGAATATTATACTAGACCCATCTATATTATCATTAACAGAAATCTTTCTAGCAGACAAAAAACGAAATATATTAATCAATGGATATTTCACGAAGATAATCTACTCAACCCAATATATGACAATTAATTCTATCTATTACACACTTCCATTTGAATCAACCAATATAACACGAATGAACAGCGATATATATATGCAATATGACACACATAATTCACATAATAACAATATAATAAAACGATTGGCTTATATTGAATATAAATTACTGGAATATTACAAACAAGTTTATAACTTATCAGTGAATATTTCAACTAATATAGAAAAACGCTTACAATATGGTAAAATCAAAATATTTTGTGCTGAAAACTCGGAGTTAAAGACAAACGATTCTATTGTGATTAAGATTTCTGGCATATGGGAAACTGTAAATGAAATCGGACTAGCCATTAAATTTTTTCCAGCTACACAAATGAAACTAACTGTCTAAAACATCCTTCCAAATGCTGAACGTCGGCGTCCGTTAAAGGGTGCATTGCCGTTTGCAAGGTTATGGACACGAGTAATAATTGTTTCTTCTGGAACTCTGGATGTAAATCCCGTCACGTTGATAAATCCAGTTTCATCTTCTATGTTATATACCAACTCATTTATATCGTTAAACCCATCCGCATTATTACCAGTATATCTTTCACCAGTATATGTTTCAAACTCGGTTCGGCTTACATCCCGATTGTTTCCATCACTTAAATGTAAAATATTACCGTCTTTAATTGGATAAAATTGGGTATAATCTAATCGTAATCCAGCCTTATCTACTCGCAGTTTTAACATATTATCTTCATATCCCCAAGCCCAAAAATTAGGAAACCCACCTGTTTTTTCAAAATCACCAGCTGTTATAGAAACAATACCCCCTAATGCGAATTTATATCCATAAAAGTGCTTAACGGTACCCGGTATCGTTTCATATTTTAAAAAGTTCTTAATATAAGGCATTGTATCAACATCATTAAATACTAATGTAATATTCTTATAATCATTGGGATATAATTTTTTAACAGCTATATAACCAATATTTTTCATTGCTCCACGATTAAACTTTCTACTATCCTGTTGATGCAAAAAGTATATTTTATAATATGTGGGTGATAATGTAGATAAAACCTTCTTCATTTGTTCTTGAAAAAAATGTAATTGTTGTGGTCGGTCTCGGTAAGGAACAATAAATATAATCCTTGGAATATCTGTATTCACTATATCTGACACAATCGGTTGAACCGGTTCTTGTACTACTACAGGCGGTTGAACCGGTTCTTGTACTACTACAGATGGGATTGGTTCTTGTACTACTACAGATGGGATTGGTTCTTGTACTACTACAGGCGGTTGAACCGGTTCTTGTACTACTACAGATGGGATTGGTTCTTGTACTACTACAGGTGGTATCGGTTCTTGTACTACTACAGGTGGTTGAACCGGTTCTATAAATGGAGAATTCTTCCGTATAAGTGCTCTTTTTTTCAACATATCGTTTATATATGCTTCCATACTGTATATCTCTATACAATATGGAGATAAAAAAATGAATATACAGGAGAATGTCTTGTAGCATAAGTTATCTATATTTATCTAAAATTGTGGATGGAAGTAATGTATCACGTATAATATCTAATTTTTTAAAACACTTATTGATGGTTACTTCACTAACTCCGGAAACAGTTTTAATATCGTTTTTAGTGACAACCAGATTGCAGTTTTGTGAAATAAAGTATATAATTCCAGCTGAAATAGCGTGGGGTATGTTGTCGGTAATTATATGTTGTTGCTCGACTTTAAATGCAATGAACTTAGATAACATAGTTAATTCTTGATTGATTCCTAACTTGCTACAATAACGTTCAATGAATGAACTAGGTAAAGTAATGCATAACTCAGATTGTTGTGATGGGGCAATGTTACGTTCAATATTATGCAGTATATTTACAGCGACTGAACACCCATTAGTTGCACTTGTTTTATCTAACTTGAAAATTTCAGCAATTTCGTGTGCAGTTCGTGGGCAACCGTTTAATCTACACGATATATAAATAGACGCAGACTTAATGCCGTCACGATTGATTCCTCTGAACATTTTCTGCTCAGATATATCTTTATGAATACTAACTGCATCATCTATAAATATTTTAGGTATGCCAGCATTGTGTGCCATAATTGTAATAAATTGGAACTCTTCATAGAGTGATTTTTCCTTATGTGGCATAGACTGCCACTCAGTCCACTTACGAATCTTTTTCATTTCATAGGAAGACTTGTTTGTGCACATAACCGTACATCCAAAGGAGGATTGTTCCAATAATGGATTTATTGGGTTTCCACATCTAGTTGGGTCCTTTGCATTTTTATCTTCTGTGCCATAAAACCGCCACTCGGGTGAGAAGTCAAGTATATCTCTATACATAATTCCGCAATCGGTATTTGTACACGTCGGGAACCCGTCATCCATTACTATTAATGCGGACTTACATAAATTGCATTTATCGGCATTTTCATTCGTGTATATACATTCTATCCGAGTAGGTGTAGAAGTGTTGTCTTGTATGATGGTCTTTGTATCAATATCAAATACATCCCATAGTTTAGATTTATCTGTAGATGACAAATCATTTTTTTTTTCTTGCGTTTTGCGGTAGGTTTGTGGGATTTGAACTGCTGCACGATTATTCATTACAGCCAATTAAATTAAATTAAATTACATTCCATTAATTTAGTCTGACTACATTCAATTTTTCTTTTATTCATA
>Ga0181604_10004156_pt1 | contig 11954 bp, 9 predicted proteins | sample 041ome_12_FD_148663 | JGI IMG/M metagenome (GOLD analysis project Ga0181604, IMG submission 148663) | Coastal salt marsh microbial communities from the Groves Creek Marsh, Skidaway Island, Georgia - 041410US metaG (spades assembly) | ecosystem: Environmental > Aquatic > Marine > Intertidal zone...
AGGCACATCCCCAACTGCATAATGGCTCCATCTGTGTTCTATAAATAAGACCGGGTTTTTATCTTCTACTGCTGCTATAATCATTCCCTTAGCATCCTTGGGACGCGCAGGCATTACAACTTTAAGGCCTGGGAAATATGCAAAAACACTCTCTAAACTTTGAGAATGTTCTGGCCCTTGTCCCCACCCACGTCCAATTATAAGTCGCATTACTAATGGAACATTATGCTTTCCATTACTCACGTAATGAAATTTAGCTGCATTATTAGCGATTTGTTCTAACGCTAACATCGCAAACTCAACACGATGAAAGCTAATGACCGGTCGCTTGCCGGTTAGCGCCGCACCAATGGCTACTCCCGTAAGCGCGTTCTCTGAAACCGGCATCTCAATCATACGGTTTTGGCCAATTTCTTTACCTATATCCTTCAAGGTTCCAAACACCGCTGAGGGGTCTTCTACACCTTCAGCAAAATGTATTACGGAAGGATCTATTTCAGATGCTTGAAGAAGTCCTTCACGAATGGCCTCCCCAAAAGAAATGGAACGATTATTTTTCATCATATCCCTAGGCGTATACGTGGTTAATAGCAGTCTCAAGCTCTGGAAAGGGTGAGTTTTTGGCAAAATCAAAAGCCACTGTTATCTCTTTTTGTATATTATCTGTTAATTCTAGGTCCGTCTCTTTGGTGATGATTTTTTTAGTCAAAAGTTTTCTTCTATACTGTTCGACGGGGTCTTTCATCTTCCATTCCATAAATTCCTGCTCTGATCTATACCCAAGATCGTTATCATAATTTGGCCCACAGTGCTCACGCCACCGATACGTATCAAGCAGTAGAAAAAATGGCCCGTTTTGTGCGCGAATATTATCCAATGCCCTCAATGTTGACACGTAAACCGCTTCTATATCATTCCCATCGCAATGAATCATGGGAATCCCATGAGCCTCGGGAATTGATGTAATTAGTCTCGGCGGTTGTCGTTCGCTGATATGGGTATAGACCGAGTAAAGATTGTTTTCACAGACAAATAAAACTGGCAAACTTGATAATTTTGCAAAATTAGCACTTTCATGAAATACACCTTCTTCGATCGATGCATCTCCAAGATATGCTGCGGAAACAACAGGGTTTCCATCCAAAGAGTCTGATAACGCACTGCCAATGGCCAGCGGAATACAGGAACCAACAATTGGAATACTCGCCATCATGCCAACCTCCGGGTCCATTATGTGCATTGACCCTCCACGCCCCCCAATACATCCGGTTGCACGTCCATAAATTTCAGCAATCATTTTGCTTAAATCTCCCCCTTTAGCGAGATAGTGGGCGTGACTTCGATGCGTACTAAATACTTTATCTTTGTGCGTGAGCGCAAAGCCTACCCCAGTAGCTGCAGCTTCTTGGCCAATGGATAAATGAACGGGACATCGCATTTCTTGTTCGTTATACCGCGATGCTATTTCTTCTTCCACAAGACGAATTTTTAGCATATTTGAATACAGAGCAAGTGAAGTCTTCTTTTCAAGATTCATTAGTTTATTCGCAAGACAGTTAACACTACTAGATCTTTTTGAGAGTAGCATGAATGTCCCAAGAGACAGAGAAATAACGACAATCAAAATTCAACAAATTATGCGGGATGACTAAGACTGCTTCCCAACTGACACTTAAGTGGCGTTTTGGGTTACCGGTCCAAGCCTTCTAACTAGTTTATTCTAATCAGCATAGGAGAGGTTTAAACAATTTTAAAAATATCCAAAAGGCTGCTTTGGCAGCCTAAAGTTCTTTAGCAAACTGGGCCTTGGCCATATAATTTTTTCATCTATATCCCAAACTTCCCTAATTTAATCGCTAAACTTTAGCGTCCAAAAAAACTACTACAACACAATTAAAGCTCATACTCAGAAATGCTCATTTCGGAATAGTTAAAATAGTAATACATGAAAGATATCAAATCATTTTAACGTACTTAGAAAATGCGAAGAACTTTGGTATAATTTTTGCTTAAATACCATAAATAATACTTTTGCATAGATACGAAAGCACTAAAAACATGGCCGCTATTGCTAATAGGCAACAACACATGAATTTGTTTCGGCGATCTCTAGAAAAGGCTGCCCGCCCTGAGACCTTCAAAGAACTGGTTAAGTTAGTTGCTCCAAGGGTCCTGCCGGGAAAGCGAAACCTTGTATATGTGCTTTACCAAGTCGACAGAATTGGCCAACTCTCCGGCGAATTATTGCATATAAAGACACTTTTTGAGAGATATTATGATAGGATCATCATAGTAACAGGTCCAATTAATAACCCGTATGTAAATCCAAATGTTTTCAAAGTTCTTGGCCCAAAGTTTATTAACGTGGTCACGGAAGATCCAATTATTCCTTTAATTGGTGTTTGTGTCGGACAACACCGTACACTGTCGCCTAACTTGGACCTATTAATATGGGACGCGAACCATCTGTGGGATGTCTTTAGGAAGGAGTTTGTCGAAGGCACACCTCTAGCATCTTTCCGGCTTCCGAACTCTATGAGGTTGAAGGGTGAAGCGTGGATGAAACAGGCCGGTTTAGACCCTTCAACCCCGACTGTTCTGTTACATGTGAGGGATAAACGGTATCGTCCAGATTTAAGTCATCACGGTCACCGCTGCGTTGATATCTGTAATTACAGATCAGCAATTATGATGCTCGTTGAAAAAGGATACCAGGTAGTGCGGATCGGCGACCCATCGAATAAACCGCTGGAAAATTATCCCGCTTCCGTAATTGATTTACCATTTCATCCCTTATACGATAATTTTTTGGACGTATACTTTGTAGCCACATGTGTTTTTGCTGTTAACCAGTCATCCGGCCCCTCCCAATTGATTAGGGGCTTCGAAAAACCTACTTTGATGGTTAATAGAGTTGTTGACTGGGATATTAATGCCCCTCTCGAAGTTCTTTTATTTAAACATTACATCTGTAAAACTACCGGTAGGAGATTGACTTATAATCAGATTCTCGAGCGAGGACTTGGTGAGTTGACGATGGATCAAGAATTCGAAAAAGCCGGCGTTACTCTTGAGGAAAATTCATCTGATGAATTGAAGATGGCGCTGGAAGAATTTTTAGAAACTTTGGAAGGAAGAAACAAATATTCAACCGAAACACGGGACCGGTTTACTGAAATAGGCAGGAAGCATGAACTCCGTATTGAGGGTGATATTCACCAGAACGATAAGAAAGGAAAGAAATTTGGATTTGCTTATTCGAGAGGAAATTTGTCTCAGAGGCCTTTGGAAGTTAACACAGAATTTTTAAATTAACGCAAATTTATGCGTCTCATTATTTTGCTATAAATACGGATAGCTTGAAAACTTTTAAAGATAAATTCTTGCCTGAGTTGAAACCAATATAATTGCCTTAAGAGTAAGCCAAACCCTTATATTAAAAACTTTCACCCTCATCAAATGACACAAAAACCGATCTATAATATCCGTTCTTTTAACTAGAAATATGCTCAGGGGTAAACATGCAAAAATATAGCTGCGATCAATTTGAAGCATTGACTTATTTCGACGCCATTCCTGATTTTGAGTGTTTGAAGAGCACGCCACGCGATTACTTAGAAAAATGCGCGGAACAAATTGCTAATAAAGAGCAAGACGTCAAAGCCTTTGTCACTCTTAACCTCGAGTCTGCAAGGAAGCTTGCGGATGAAAGTAGTCAAAGATGGAAAGATGCTAGACAATTATCTTTAATTGATGGAATGCCTGTAGGCATAAAAGATTTATTAGAAACGTTTGATATGCCCACACAAATGGGTTGTGAGGCATACAACGGATATGCGCCGGGAAATGATAACGCTTTGGTTTGGGCATTAAGACAGGCCGGTTGCATAATAATAGGAAAAACAGTCACTGCCGAACTAGGGGGGGCGCATCCGGGGCCTACTAAAAACCCTTTTGACCTCACTCGGACCCCTGGTGGATCATCCTCCGGATCAGCAGCAGCAGTTGCTGCAGGTATGGTTCCCGTGGCAATTGGTTCACAAGTTGGTGGCTCGATAATACGTCCTGCTGGCTATTGTGGAAATTTCGCCCTAAAACCCAGCCAAGGCGGACTGCATCGAGGCGAACGACAGACCACTTCAATGAGCACGCATGGTCCACATGCTGGCTCAATTGAAGATATGTGGCAAGTAGCTATAGAAATCGCGAAAAGGACTGGGGGAGATCCCGGTTATTTGGGTTTACAAGGCCCGCCTACACCGCCTCAATCTATCAAACCAACGAGCTTAATCTTTCTGGAAACTGAGGGATGGACGTCGGTCGATGATAAAACAAAAGAGGCTTTTATGCAGTTTTTAGAAACTTGTGAGAGGAATAAGATAACTATCTTCAAGCGAAAATCATCTATGTTGGTAGAGGAGTTGGAAGTAAAAATTCATAATGCGAGCGCGATAGCAAATTCCATAACGGGTTGGGAGAATCGTTGGGGATATCGCAACCTAATAAACAAAACGCCTGAAAAAGTCAGCGATAGATTGAAAAACACGCTTAAGAAAGCCGAAGCGATGACCCCCGAAATGTATCAGCGTTTTATTTTGAAGAGAGCTTATATTCGACAAGCACACAAAATGTGCGCCCCTGTAGCCGATGCTATCATAACATTATCCTGTCCAGGACCAGCCCCCAAATGGTCTGGGGATACTGATGGAGGAACGCTAGTCGCAAGACCTACAGGAGACCCAGTGTTTAATTTTGCATCCTCATTAATGGGCGCGCCTTGCGTTACCATTCCCATGTTGAGCGTCGATAATTTGCCTGTTGGGATTCAAATAATAACACAACGGGAAGAGGATGCTAAGGCGACATCTTACGCACGCTGGATACATAAAAATTTGCCTCCAGTCGATAATGATTAAATATAGAATTAAGGCTAAATAGCGTCTCGTAGACTAGTTAAATCGACCAGCTCTACATCTGGTTTATATTCCGGGTCTCCCACACGGTTGTAACGGTTGATCCAGACTCTGCGTCCAAAGCCAAGATCTTTAGCAGTGCGCATGTCGTGGTAAAAGCTTTGAGCAATATGAGTTACATTCGGTGCTGGAGCCTCGATCCTCTGCAAGAGCTCCTCGAACATGCCTTTACTCGGTTTATAACATTTAGCTTCCGATGCGAGTACTACAGCGTCAAATTCTATTCCAATGTTATCTATATTATATTTAATAATATCTGGTTGTGAGTTCGATAAAATTGCTAAACGATAATCATCTTTTAATGCACTCAAAGCGTCAAAAACATCTGGAAATGGATCGGCATTCTTGATTGAGCAAATAATTTTTTCGACATCCTCTGGCAGTATTTCGAGATTGACAGACTGCATCGCACTTTTAAAACTTTTGTGAACAACTTCATTCAAAACCATAAAAGGTCCAAGTTGAAGTTCTCTTTCTGTTTTTTCAAAAACGGACCTTGCTTTCTCTATTTTTTCTGCATCGCCGCTCTTTTCCTGCACTAGTTGCTTTAATGTATATGTTTTGCTCTCCGTATATCGTACTAGCGTGTCGTAGCAATCAAAGGTTAGCCAAGGTTTATTTTTCATTAATCAGTCCTTTTCCGTCAAATCGATACTGCCGCCAAATTTATTTCTATTCGCGGGTTAGTTTAAGTAAATACTTGCAATACTGGCGATACTAATTCTTAAATTATCCCTTGCTTGAACAAAAAACTGAAATTGTTAAATCTATAACAAGTGACAAAAAACAAGCAGAGTCGAAATAATGCAACGAAAGCGGCATATGAAAATCATAATCGATACCGACCCTGGACAGGATGATGCTGCTGCTATAATGCTCGCATTAGGCAGCCCTGAACTCGAGATACTTGGGTTAACAATAGTTGCAGGTAATGTACCACTAGATCTTACAACACGAAATGCACTCATGATTTGTGAGTTGAGTGGTCGCCTAGACGCAAAAGTATTCGCAGGCGCAAAAGGTCCATTGATTGGCCCCCAAGTGACCGCGGAACATGCACATGGTAAAAGTGGATTAGACGGTCCTGACATATTCAAATCTTCAATAGCTTTGCAAACCAAGTATGCTCCAGATTTTCTAGTGGAAACGATATTAAAAGAGGATAAAAAAACCGTAACATTATGCCCAATTGGGCCACTTACAAATATAGCGTTGGCACTAAAATTAGAACCAGAGATTGCTTCTCGTATCGAGAAAATTGTATTGATGGGTGGAGGATATTTTGCGCAAGGCAACATTACGCCCTCAGCAGAATTCAATATATTTGCTGATCCTGAGGCTGCGAAAATCGTATTTAGCTGCGGCGCCCCCATAATTATGATGCCACTCGATGTAACTCATCAAATCTTGACCACCAAAGCGCGAGTTGAGAAAATTCAGGCCGTAGGAAATACCGCCTCATTGGCTCTGGCAAAGATGTTAGGTTTTTATAACCGTTATAATTCAAAAAAATACGGGAATGACGGCGCTCCACTTCATGATCCAACAACAATAGCGTGGTTGCTAAAACCTGAATTATTCAACGGAAGACATTGTAATGTTGAAATAGAGACCGCGTCAGAAATAACACGAGGAGCCACTGTGATAGATTGGTGGGAGGTCACCGACCGTCCTAAAAATGCCTATGTAGTAAACGAAGTGAATTCTGATGGATTCTTTGAACTTTTAACTAATCGACTAGGAAACCTCAATTAACTAATTAGCTTCAGCGAGGCCTTAAAATAAAAAAGAGCTCACTCCATCTCAAAGTGCGTGGTTTAACTAGTTCAGTTATGGAATGGCCAAAAATCTGCACTATATAAAGCATACGACATAGAGATCAAAGGAAGATTTTATGAACGACAAGTGGCTATATCAGGTGCGCATCAGAGTAAATAATGATGTATCAAATAACCTTCGAACTAATGAACCAAGCAAAACGACCGAAAGCATATTAGCGATAGCAAAAAAACATGGGACCCGTCCTGTTTGTACCTATGACGCGTTTTGCGATTACTGTTCTGAAGCCGAGGCAAATGGTATTGAAAAATATTCACTTTATGACTGGACAAAACAGACGATAGAAAACCAGGAGAAAAAGGAAAAGCATATAAAGTCGTTCGCATTTTATAAAGATAATGACCAAATATACGAAGAAACGTTAGCCGTTGCTCTCCATGGGGATCTTCTGCCATTGAAAAAAAATGGCGCGATTGAAGAGCTCACACTCATCGATAGTAATCCTAAAAACAATCCTCAACCACCATCGAAAAAGTGACCGTTTTTATAATTGTCTACTTGTTTGGAACCATAAATCCCGCAAAAAAATCCGAAATATCAGAGGTAGCGTCCAACGGCAGTACATTTGCTATATACTGATCTGGCCGAACAATCACCATACATCCGTGCCCACGGTGAATTTTTCGAAGATCGAAAATATCGCGATTTTGAGCATTATCACTGCAAAATATTTTTTCATAATCGCGTAACCCATGTACTCCTTTATTAGGAAAAAATACTTGCGGCATTTGTTCGAACAAACATGTATCTTCGGTCTCTTGAAATACCACTCGAGTATCTATAACTGAGTCTATATCCATATTCGGTTTAGCCATCTGTACAATTGGAGAAGTGGCCGAAGCACTTAAAAATTCACCTAATGCAATTGTCTTTTTTATTTCTCTGGCAGAAAATATAAAAATTCTCCATCTGAAGTCGGCTTTGATAATATGTCCTAATTGGATCTGTTTCGTATCTGCTATTCTTATCACAGGCGCTGAATGAAATCGTGTCCCTATGAGATAACCCGCCGCTAACTTTTGGTATTTTGGTGAGGCAGAGACCATTGACGGGGCATATTGGATTTCGACGCCCGCGGTATATCGTGCATGCTTAACGAAATAGGATTGCAACCTCTCTGGATTATCAGCTTTAACCGCGGGTGAGCTATTATTATTGGTCGATTTTTTTGTGTTAAAAAGTTGAGAAAACTCGCGGTCAAAATCTATCAATTCTTTTGCAACCGCCTGTCTTTCAGCTGAATAGGTCTGAAGTAAATGTGGAGCGGCTTGACCTCGCAGTACCGCTATAAGTTTCCACCCAAGATTGAAACTGTCACTCATAGAAACATTCATACCCTGGCCAGCTTTCGGACTATGCGTATGACACGCATCACCAACAATAAATACATGAGGAAATTTTTTATCCAAATCCTCCTCATCAACATCGTCAAACCTTTGGCACAGCCGCTGCCCAATATTATAAACTGACCACCAGCCTATCTCTCGTACATCAAGCGTATAGGGATTTAAGATACGCTTTGCCGCTTCAATCAAATCATCTACTTCAATTTTTTTGCTTTGATTACTTGAAGCAAATTGGAGGGCGTCTAGTTCGATATAAAACCGCACCATGTAACCTCCCTCACGCGGGATAATCAGCAGGTTACCATCATCGGTCGATCGAATAATAGACTTGAGACGTATGTCAGGAAAATTTGTAACAGCCAGGATATCCATTACCCCCCACGATTTATTATGAGAGTCGCCATCTAATTTCCTGTTGATTTTCTTCCGAACAGTGCTGTGAGCTCCATCACATCCTACAACATATCGGCAACGCATAGTCTGAATAATATCTTCATTATTAGACACAGCTTTTTGCAATTTTACAGTGACTGGATACTTATCACTCCCAAGATGATTCACTTTTAATTCTTTCAGTGAGACATCATAAGACGGTGCCAGTTGTGTCTTAGAATGTTCCATTGTTTCCAGAAAAAAGTCGTGTATTCTAGCCTGACTTAAAATGACGTGGGGGAACTCCGACAAACCAATCTCGGTATCTATTACTTTTTGATTTCTCTTAATCTCTTTTGAGTTGATGTCATCCGGGGACCAAAAAGCAACCTCATTAACCCAATAAGCCTCCCGCATTACTTTTTCTGCAAAACCAAATGCGTTGAACATTTCCATTGTTCTGCAAGCTATACCATCAGCCCGTCCCATGGATAGTCGTTCATGGGACGCTTCGATAATACAAGTTTTTATATCGGAACAACTAGCGAGCTGGGCAGCTAAAGTTAATCCTGCCGGCCCTGCCCCCACAATTAAAACATCTACCTCGGATGGAAGCTCTTCCGTAACACTGCATCTGTTAGTGAGATCCTTTTGTGGCTCAACAGATTCGAAACCATTTAGATGGAACTGCATTAAACGTAACGCTTGCTAAGTTTATTTATCGGGGTGCAATAGGGGCTCACAAATTTAAGCATTAAGTAAGTTCCCTAACCTCATTCAGCTGCAGCCTTAGTGTTATTGACCTCAAATTTAAATCCATCATAGCCTTTGGTCACTACTTCCTCACATATTCGACGGTACTGTCCAACACCACCAATATAAGGCATAAATAATCTTGGTTTTCCAGGAATATTGGCACCCATATACCATGAGTTCGCTCTCGGAAAGAGTGTCTGATTGGCTACGGATTGAACATGTTCAACCCACTTATTTTCAGATTCGATTTGAGGTTCTATCAGCTTGAGCTCGTGGTTACGCATATAAATAAGGCTATCTAGGACAAAATCGACATGTTGCTCGATAGACATGATCATATTACTTTTTACAGATGGACTTCCCGGCCCCGTTATCATGAATAAATTTGGAAACGCTTCTGTCATTAATCCCAGATAAGTACGCGGTCCACCAGACCATTTCTCTTTTAAACGTTTTCTATCTCGCCCATTAATTTCAACATTAAAGATTGACCCCGTCATAGCATCAAAGCCAGTAGCAAAGATGATTGCGTCAAAACGGTAAGTTGTTCCAGCTGCTAAAAGCCCGGTCGAGGTTATTTTCTCTATTGGCATTTCATTGATATCTACAAGTTCAACATTTTCTCTGTTAAACGTCTCAAAATAGCCGCTATCTATACAAATACGCTTTGTTCCAATTGGATACGTTTTAGGCGAGAGTTTCTCAGCAATCACGGGGTCCTTAACGATCTCTCTGATCTTTTCGCGAACAAACTCAGATGCAGTGTCGTTTGATTCTATGTTCGTTAATAAATCATTGAAAGCACCAAGATACCCCGCACCACCGATTTCCCAGCGCTTTTGATAAGTAAGTTGTCGTTCTTCTTCATTAGCTGAAAGTGCTGACTTATCATTGAGATCTTTTAAACTTCCATGCGGTGTGTATCGCATTTCGTCCCTGCGCGAGGCATAATCAGATTTCCATGATTTTTCATAGTCGACTGTCATAGGCTCGTTTTGAGATGGAATTGAATAGTTTGGAGTTCTTTGGAAAACCGTTAGGTGGCGTGCTTGTTCTGCTAACACTGGTATCGACTGAATACCAGACGAGCCCACCCCCACCACCGCTATTCGTTTAGACGAGAAATCAATCTCCTTATGTGGCCAATTTCCAGTGTGATAGATTTCCCCTTTAAAGCCTTCTAATCCCGGTATTTTGGGGATCTGCGCGGTAGATATGCAGCCAGTCGCCATTATAAAATATTGGGTCGTGATCTTTTCCCCTTTGTCGGTCTCTATTTCCCAACACCGTACTTTTTCATCAAAACTTGCTTTTTTCACCTCGACATTAAACTCAATATCTTTCCTTAGATCATATCGATCTGCAACATGATTGGCATAAGCTAGTATATCTGGTTGAGCAGAAAACTTCTCTGGCCAGTGCCATTCTTGCTGTAGTTCTTCATCAAAAGAGTATGAATACTGCATGCTTTCAACATCACAGCGAGCGCCCGGGTACCTGTTCCAGTACCACGTTCCGCCAACATCACCGCCGCGCTCAAATACCCGACTTGTGAAACCGTGTCGACGCAGTTTATAGAGCAAATAGAGGCCTGAAAACCCAGCTCCTACGACAACAACGTCAACCTCTCCAGTTTTTTTCTTAGTAAACGGCACAATATCTATTCCTAAATTAAGATTTGGTTTTTATCTCTGTTCACGCATGGCATATCATATTTGATAACGCCTTGGGCGCAACCCCGCATGAAACCAGGTCAAGTAGCTTACAACATCAAATACCGGTAGCCCAAATTTAAGATTAATATCCTTACTAAATGGCCCCATGTTCGTGCACTCCAAAACAATTGCTTTGACATCAGGGTAGTCGGTTAATAATTCCTTTGCCGCGTCCAAGAGGTCTTCTCGCGCAAGCTCAAAATTCATATACTCACCATCATCCAATACACTTGATGTAAAAGCCCTCCCTCCTTCCGTGCCAACTATTGGCGTGTCAAGAGGAACCCCAACCGCTTCAAGATGCATTGGCGTTACACTCTCTTTTGAAATGGTTATTACACCAACCTTACCGCCAGGAGGTAGCGTACTTTGGACCCAGGGAATTTGCATGAGCGATGAGCTCGCTACAGGGACACCAGCGGCTTCGCTGATATCGTCCTGAAATAAAGATAAAAAACCACACGTTGTTCCTATCCCATCTGCCCCCATAGAAACTACTTCTCGCGCAGCTTTTTTAAAATCTTCCTTTAATCCTAAAGCGCCTTTTCTTACTACTTTATCTGACGTTGCCCCCTCGACTACTTTATAGATCACAGGGAATGGCCAAGTTTCCGCATTTCCAATATCGCCATGAATCCGTGGAAACTTTGTGTCCAAGGTCAATATTCCCAAAGATGCCCCATAAACCGTCTTTCCTGCTCGTGGAGCCGACTCATTCATCTTAGTTATCATCTAAGCCAATCCTCTCTCGCAAACATTATATTTTTAAAAATTTAATTCTTAAAGATACTAAAATGAAATATACAATTAAGAGAACTTAAATTTATTGAAGTCTAACATGTTAAAAATTGAAAGAGCTAATTTCATAATGCGGCGATTGGGAGAACTCTACCCAGCGACCCCTGTTCCATTGGATCATAGAAGTTTATACGAGTTACTGGTCGCTGTTTTGC
>Ga0181604_10004160_pt1 | contig 11945 bp, 18 predicted proteins | sample 041ome_12_FD_148663 | JGI IMG/M metagenome (GOLD analysis project Ga0181604, IMG submission 148663) | Coastal salt marsh microbial communities from the Groves Creek Marsh, Skidaway Island, Georgia - 041410US metaG (spades assembly) | ecosystem: Environmental > Aquatic > Marine > Intertidal zone...
TCACCACCGTGCCCTTCGTAGCCTGTTGGGGTGTCATATAGTCCAGTAAATCCAGTAACACCATCTCCACCTATAAACCCATAATCCGTAAGATCTTGAGCTATTTTTTCGATGCCTGTAAAATGTACGCCAGTTTCACCGTCATTAACTACAAGGTAATCACCACCGTGCCCTTCGTAGCCTGTTGGGGTGTCATATAGTCCAGTAAATCCAGTAACACCATCTCCACCTATAAACCCATAATCCGTAAGATCTTGAGCTATTTTTTCGATGCCTGTAAAATGTATTCCGCTTTCTCCTGTATTTACAATTAGGTAATCGCCAGAATGTCCAATATAACCTGTGGGTGTGTCGATTAAATTTATTAGTGATTTATTTTCAATTAAATGGTTGTTAATCATAACCCCAGAAAATAAATGTTCGGGGGCTCCTAAATCTGTGTATTTGCTAAATTGATTTTTGAAGTTGTCTAGTATAGAAACAATTTCTGTTAATGGTGTAAAATTAGCTACATCTTGACCTTCAGGTATTGTTGGGAAAATTTCTTCGGTATTAATATTTTGATAACCAGTGATCCTCTCTTCTCCTTTTACAAATGGACCAACTGAATACTCAGTTGAGTTTTGGAAAGCTAAAACAGCTTCCCCAACACTACTGAAATTGCTCAAATTATCGCGTTGAGCTTGAATTTGCTCTGATTCAGTGTTTCCATAAATTGAGTTTATTAATGTGATTAAGTCTTGAACAGTGCCGGGATTTTCAAATTTTTCCCCAGTAGATGAATTGTAAAACTTAAAATATTCACTGATTGGTATCGTAGATCTACCTTTTGATCCAGGTTTAACTGAGTGATTATTAGCACCAGAAATAATGTCTTCAAGATAAGATTTTAAAGTATCTTTGCTTGTTATACTTGAGATTGAAGAATCCGCTGACAACAAATCATTTTTTACTTCTCCACTATTAAAAACTTTTTGCCCAAAAGAAGTAGTGATTGTTGGAAATGTAAAACCGACCCCTGGAATGAACTTGGGTGGCCCAGGGCTGGTCACGACAGTGTCCCATTTATCTAAAATAGATTGAGCCCAATTAACTTCCAATTCTCTACATTTTTCTATATCCGATTCAGAACTAGAGTTAGTGTTCCATGTTACTGTTACAGTACTTGGAGTAGACGTGCTACCCATATCATAACTTTTTGATCCTTGCTGTAAGAATGTGAGCCACGTTTGATTTACTTCTCCTTCGCTACCTAATACAAATTCAGAGGTATTTAATTTTTGCAATAAAGCCGTAGATTGTACAACCCCTATGTCTGATGTATCAAAATACGCTTGAGGATTGCCATCAGCATCTTTTCCGCCAATAAATGTTTTGCTAATATCTTTGACCAAGAAAAATGCATTTTCTTTACTTTGATCACTGTCTTCTACGTTTGGCATATTATGAATAAATTATTGTAAATGTGATATCACTACTACTAGTTAAGCCTTGAGTGCTATCTAAATTTCCAATTGAATCCAGAAGTCCAACTTCAGCTCTAAAAAAATCTTGATCAATTTTAACAAAAGACATTAGTCTTTCTCCCATTGAACTAGGTCTAAATAGATCAGGAAATACTCCAAAATAATTAAAATAAACGTTATCTGTATCTTGACCAGCTTTTATAGACCAATTACTGTAACCATATCTTTCAGGTTTGTGTTCTTCAGGTAGCGGTACAATGACATTCTGCCTACCTTCTATAGTAATTTGTTTACTCATTGTAGCTGGTCGAGGTGTAGAGGTAGGGGTTGGAGTGACTGAAGGGCTTGGTTGTGGTTGATTAGGATCCGCTGGAGTTGCTGAAACTGTTGTAGTTATGCTGGGTGTAGGGGTCGGAGTTGGAGTAACATAAGATTTTTCAAGTTCTTTTGTTGGTGAATCGTATTCGTCGTAGCTATCAACATTAGTAATATTGCTAGATTGAATTTTGTTCATTTGTTCAATCAACCAATCAAACTGAGATTGTGTGCCTACTATCGCATTACTACCCATTCTTTCTGGGTCTATTTTTAATGCTGCCTCCATCAATTCCCTCAATGTTGTTTTATATAATTTACGATCAGGAGAATCTGGATTTTTTTCAACCATCAAAATATCATCGAAGTTAAAATCCTCTCCTTCAGGCAATTGATCTGGTCTTTTTGTAGGCATTATATAATATTACACTTAATTCGAGCACTCTATTGTTGCAGTATACACATTTTTTTTAAATTCTGCAGAATATTTATATTCGATTTGATTTGAATGAGTTTTATCTTCTAAAATTCGTATTTCTGCTCGATATGAATCCTTATCAGATGTTTCGCAGTTTAATAATTCTTGATCAACAATATAATCGTATTGTCTGAAATCTAATTCGGTATTATCAAATATAATTTTTTCACCCAATTCATTGGATATGAAGTTGCTGTCGCAAAATATAGTTTTTACACTATTGAATTTAACTGAATATTTGCAAGGGGTCATAGCGGAGCATTACGTGTCGTGATCTCTTTTGAAAAATTTACAGTACCAGAATCCACTGTGATTACAGTATCTTGTTCTGCTGGTTTTGAAATTTGTAGATCGTATTCGTAAGCTCCATCGATTATATTCTTGGTATCTAAACTTCCTAAAATTATTCTCACATTCCCTAATCCGTATTTCTCTATTCCTCCAGAACTGTCAATATCACTATTTTTGGTTAATATAGCTTTTGAGTCATCTGGATCGTTTGTTCCAATTGATCCAAAAAATGGTTTCTTTACTGTAAATAAAACCAAATAATCTTTTAAATCTAAAGGTTCATCATTTCTGTAAACCGTTACATCCAATACTGATGTATCTCCTATTCTTAAATTAATTTCTGACATCTTTATTTTTCCTTTTAAATTGTAATATGTTAGATAAAACTAACAATGCGCCGACCATTCCTATAATGCTATATAGTGACCACATTGGATCTTTATAGTTGATTGAACTGTTTGTTTTAGCTCGATTAAATTCTTGCTCTGAAATAGCTCCATCTTCATCGACATCCACGGTATGAAAAGATACAATTTCTTTGGGAGCTGGATCATTCTTTACTTTTTTAATGTTAAGCTTATTAACACATCCAATAGTTAATAATGATAAAAATAAATATATTATAAACTTCTTCATTTTTTAGATGGAATTGCATAAAAGCCGATAACCATAAAACATAAATCCATAAAGGATGCTAACATTAGACCACCCGTAAGTTGAACCTGTGTCCAACTCTCACCACCAAATATCCATGCAAATAATCCATATTTAGCGTTATCACCTTTTGGCATTAATACATCGTATGTGATGTGTGGATTCATTGCGTAATAAACCATTAAAAAGCACATTGTGAAAGTGATACTCATAAATAATATTCGACGAGTAACTTTAACAAATGGATCATCTGCCCGTTTGTTTTGATTGTCGATGAGAGCTTTCAACATTTCATTGTCGCGCGCAGCAAGAAGCATTTGGTCTTGTCTTTTTTGCTCTAACCAAAAATTAATTAAATTGGCACCAACCTTAATACCAGCACCAATAACTGTATTCATTATACTCCCAAACATATAATATTATACACTTAAATTGAATTGATTAGTTTGAAAGTTTCTTTTTCTCTATCACATATATAATTTATGATTTCAATATCTAACCATTCTTTATAATTTACATCATAATCTGATGACCTTACTTTGAATTCTGGTAAATTTATATTGTGAGCTTGGTTGATTAATTTTATGCTATTTTTTAGATCTTCAAATTTAAACACTTGGTCTGCCCAAATTTCGTTATTGTGTTTGTAATATTTTTCCATAGGGATCATGCTATCGCTCATTAAGCTTGCTTTGAATTTACTTTTTCGGTCACTCAAGCTATAATACTGATAAGTCATATGAAACATAGATATTGCTCTATCTATCGGCTCCCTAATAAAGCAATATTTTTTAATGTTTTTTAGGTTTATTTTATAATTTTTAGACTGCTTGATCGTGTGATGTATATCACTATGCCAACCCAATTTATATTTTTCAGCTTGATTGATTGTCCGATAATATGAAAATATAGCCTTTGTGGCTGTTTTTGCTGGACTTAATATTAAAAAATTATATTTTTCAGATAAAACCACTACCAATATTTATCAACTTCGCTACCAAAACTATTAAAGTTTAGTATAGAATTGACTCTTTTTTCTGTCACTGCATAATCAAAAGAAGTTACATAACCTTCGGGGTCAACATTATTAATTGTAATATTTGATAAATCGATAGGGTTAAATGTCGCTGCGTCAACAAAGCTAATCACTCCGCCATTATTGTATGTGTATATTGGTGCTGATCGGCCAGGAATACCCCATAAGTTATAATTTTCGAATCCTCCTGCTCGATATTTATTTCCATTAGAGTCGTATGCATCTGTGAACCCATTACCAACTTCAGTTTCGTTCATTACTATCGTTCCGCTTGATGTAGAAAAGAAAAAGATTTTTGCATCAATCATTAAATCTGTTGCGGTAAGGTAATCTGGGTTTCCATTTACATCTAAGGTATCTAAAGTTAATTTTTCATAATGTTTGATATTTACTGTCCCTGCATCACCCTCGCTAAATCGAATGGTTGGCATTTCTGCGAAATCGCCAAAATTGGTTGCAGGCTTTACATGAATCTTGAAATCGTAATTTTCTGTTATATCTAATGCCTTAACTTTAAAATGTATTTTATGTTTTGTGTGGTCACTTAAATCTAAATAAAAACTGGAGCTTTTATCTAAGTCTAATTCGAAATATACCGTATTGTTCGCTGGTGATGGTGGTATATAACTTGAGATTTTAAGTGCATTTGTTTTTTTAAGTGGAACCATGCTCGCATTAACACTCCATTGATCTTTGTTGTAATTAATTGTTCCTTCTGGTGGGTAAATGTCGTCAATGGTAACATCATTATTGTATTGCCTAGCATACTTTAAGTACATTTCAGGAGAAATAGCTGAAGTCAACGCACTTTCCTGAATGCCGTTGGGAATCTTGATTGCACCATTAATCTCTTCCGCGTTGGCATCAAGCAGTGTTTGAATATATGGTGGTACTATGTCTCTATCTATACGCGCATTATTAATGCCACCATCCGCACCAATGGTAATTTTATTGTTATCTCCTATCCATAAAGAATTACTAGATAAATATAAATGTCTAATTTTATATTCTGCGCTTCCTAGGTCAAAATTAGCATTAGATTCTGGAATAATATGGTGATTATATCTAAATTGATTGTTGTTGTCGTAATAACCACTTACTGTTCCATTGCTGATTGTTTCTGCTGTAGAAGAGGATCCTCCTGCGGAATCTTGAGTGTGTAAGCTTGAGATGTCAGCAATAAGTTCATCGTGCATAGTATTGATGCCCGACTTTAATTCATTAACATTTGCTGCTGTTAAATCGTCACCTGATTGTTTGTCGTTGAAAAATATTTTAGCCATAATATTTTATTATAATAATTGAGAGTCTGGTATAGTGAAAGATGTTGAAGAAAAAATGTCATCATTGTTATTTTCTGCAGTTATTTCGATGTCGTCTGTAGATAATGTTTGCCCAATGCTATCTTTGATTGTGGTAGTAAATTGATTGGCTGTAGTTCCCATTCCAGTATCATCATAGAATGCTTGAAACTTTAAACTAGCTCCATCTAATTTCCAATAAAATGAATTATTAAAGTCTGAAGTCAATTCGATACCTACTGTATTTACTGAAGCTAATAATTCAGAACCTTTTAGGGTGACATGAACTTTATCTTTTTCTGTTGATGTGTCTGAGTATTGAAAACTTGTTACAAAACCGTCATCGTTTGTGGCTATGTTAGTAATGATTTCTAAATCTAAATTAATAAATTGATCGTTGGGATCCATTGCGGAATGGTCATAAATTACTATAGTAGGAGTTCCTGAATTATTGTATACATATACTGTGTAAACTTCAATAGATCCAGATTTAGTGGCTGACCACAAACTTGGATTATCAATATCTCCAGCCTTAAATTTATTGCCATTCGCATCAGTAGTATCAATATCTTCATCTAGAGACTGAGCTTCATCCATAGTTATGGTCCAAGTATCCTGATAACCTTCAAATGTGAAAGATCTAGATGTATATTGGTCAAATACTGCATAGTTATTTTTAATATAATGGTGCTCGGCCATGCACACTCCTGAAGGGTGATTTACATCGCCTACTTCAGTGCTTATTTTGACAATGCTTTTTATTAATAGGTTTTCTGAATTGTCTTGACTATCTTTTGATCTTGGAAATGTGTCTGATATATATTTTTTGCCATTTATTGCTTGCTTATCCCATTTAAATGATAAATTAATTAATTCACTAAATTCATTAACTCCAGTTACAAAAGTTTGGAATTCATAAACTTTATCATCCTGATCTTTTGGTTCGATGTTGAGTTTAATAACATTAAGTGAATTATCTATTCCAGATAATAAGAAATTGTTAGAATCCGATAAATTTAAATTATAAAAATTACTAAATGAATCGTAATCAATATCTCTACTTACAGCGGTAAATAAACCATTAGTTCCACCTGCAGAGAAACCATTTTGTATTAAGTTATCTGATAAAACGTTAATATCAACATACTCTATTCCAGTTTCGTTAGAGCGTAAGTAATATCCACTTTCGTATCCTGTAGGCGTATCCCTTAACTCAGTTATATCAATATACTTAGATATACCGTAATTAATTAAATCTTCAGAAGTTCCTGAGATTGACTTGTTTAAGGTTTTCTTGGAAGAATAATCTTCGTCTTTGTAGCTTGTATTTGAAACTTCAGGAAATATATCTGACAATGATACATCAGGGTTTAAACTTTTTGCATATTTTTCAATTTCAAATAAAGAAAGCTCGCTAACGTCATTAACATTTGCGAAACCCGTTGCATTATCTGCGGTTCCACCCAGTATTCCTGTTATGTAATAAGGTAATTTAGTTTTATCTCTAGCTTTAACCACTAATTCATTCCCAAAGCTATCAATTTTAATTTCGTCGCCGATCCATAGTGAGCCGTTGGAAAGATATATATGTCTAATTTTATTTTCTGGGCTACCTATATCATATCTACCATCATACTTTGGCTCTAAATGCATATTGTATCGAAAATTATTACTTTCATCAAAATAACCACTAAAAGAGTCTTTGCGTATAATACTTTCGTTTATGTTTATCCCACTTTTCAGCTCATTAACATCATTCGCAGTTAAATAGTCTCCATTTTCCTTATTACTGAAATTTACTTGTACCATAATTTAAGTTATTCTAATAATATACACTATTTTTTATTAATTTTCTTGATAATATATTTTAATATCTCGCTTCTTTTAATATCTTCAATACCAAATGCAAAACAATGAATGCCTTTTTCCCTACTTTGCTCGTCATCAAAAAGGTCAAACATGTCTTTGAATCCGCTTTTTCCATTAATATCGCTTTGCATATAATCTCCGCAAATAAATAATTGACTATTTTCACCCAATCTGGTCATTAATGTAGTTAATTCTTTGAATGTGAAGTTTTGAGCTTCATCAGCAACAACAATTTTATTGACCCAACTAGCTCCTCTTAAAAAGTTAACAGGCATAGCTTGCACTCTCTTTGTTCGAATCAATTCAGATCTAACACTAGTTGTTGGTGGCAGTAACTCTCTTAATTTGTCGTCTAATGGAGCCATATAAGGATTTACCTTTTCATCTATATCACCAGGTAGTGCTCCAAGCCCTTTTTCGGCGCTCTCAATAACAGTTCTGACATACATTAAGTCAAGCTCATCACTTTGCTTTAATTTTTTAAGAGCACAATAAACAGCCATAAATGTTTTAGTGGAACCTGCTGGTCCAGTAATAAATATAACTTTGTTATTATCATCCAGCCCTAATCGAACTAACGATTTTTGCTTTTCAGTTAAACCAATATTTTTAACAGTAATTTTTGATTTAAACTGCCCGATTTCTAGATCAGTTTTTTTCTTTGACATGCATTAATATATACACATATTATCTGAAAGTAGCTGAAAATTTCAACACGAAATTCCTCAAAATTTCAGAATTCGTATTTTTATTACATTTTATCATATCAAGATGAAGATTCAATAAAATCATAAAAAATCATATTTCTTTTGCTTGGATTAGAATGAAACCAAACCCAAGGATAAGAATTTTTAATTTTATTTGTTTTGTTTTTAATTTCTTTTATATTTGATTCAAGTAAATCTAATTCATCTAAAGTTAATTCATCAGCTTTTAATTTAATGTCTACTTTTTTACCAGCATCGAGTAGCTCCTGTAAATTTCCTGCTTTCTTGGCTGTGGTTGCAGATTCGTATATGTCGCGCGCATCTTGTTTATTTCTGTTTTTATCTGGATGTGTACGCACTGCTATCTTTCGATATAGCGATTTAAAAGAAGAAGAATTTACATCGCCGCCAACCTTTTGAGTCTCAGAAGATGATTCAGGAAACGGATTCGCCAAGTTATGATCTTCGCAAAATTTAATTATATTAATTATAAATTGTTTTTCAATTCCTTGATATATTATATTAATATTATTGTATTCTTCTTTGCTTTCTTTCCATTCTCTTCTGAGAGAGTAATATCTATTCTTTTTGTATGTAGACATATATATAATTATAATGCCCCGAAATTTATTTTAAATTATATTTGATTATTTGATTTTAAAGATTGATACAAACTTTTGTGATATGTATGCATACTTAGTTTTGAATGAAAAATTTCTCCAGCTTTTTGTTGCATTAATTCAATGTCGCCATCCTGCCATACTTGATATACTTGATCTATAACATCTTCTTCGTTTTTGCCGATAATACAGAATTCTTTATAATTAATCTGGTCTTCTAGGGGAAAAGCGATATCTGTGTCTACTAATATAGGTATTCTTGAGGCTGATAATGTTTGGTAAAAACGCATAGCGAAATTACCAGCACCCCTATTGCATATATTGAAATGCGATGCCGCCATATTTTTTTCAAAATCTTGAATGACTTGAGGGTCATTTGGTTTTCCTGCCCAGAATTTATCCCTCAAAATGAAGTTTGCATCAAACCTTTTATCATTTTTTATCATTTTTATGATTTTTTGTCTGTATTTACTGTTTTCTCCGCAAAAACCAATAATGGGCTTGACTGTTCTAGGTAAAATGGCTTGCGGATTTTTTTGGCAGTAATAAAAATAAGGAAATATATATTCGTTTACTTTTAATTGAGATTTTCTCGCGCTAGTCCTCAGTATGATTTGATTCTCGAAAGATTGAATGTCAAGTTCATGATCATCAATTATGCAAAATATTTGATTTCGCGAAATGTCTTTGTGTTGATAAAGCAACCTGTTGATCTTGTGACTTCCTAAAGCTTGAATAATATCCGGAAATACATCTACACCCTTACTTTCGAAAAATTGATTAAATTTATTCATTTTAAATATATTCTATTTGATTTTTATTAAATTTTTGTATTTCTTGTTCTAATTTAAATGCATCATTGATCATTCGCACCATAACATAGTGATTGTTGTCGTCTATAACCTCTATAAGGACTTGCGCTTGGTGTCTACCCCATTTTGTATGCACCCAGCATAATTGTGTGTTTTGCGCCGAACCTTCAGCGCTCTCTCGCTCGCTCATTTTAAATTTAATTCTTTTAAGAATTTATCATAGTAGTATCTAGTGTCTTCTAGTAGCTTGATATTATGATTTTCAATAAAATATTGTAAATTTAATACTGTGTGGACTTGATTGTGACCAATTTTACCTTTGAAGTTTTCGAGATTTTGTTTATTATTGTAATCAGGAGATTCAGGGCTGAAAGAAAGGTATTCCTTGGGGTATTTATAATCCGTCTGATAAAAAGAATAACCCGTTAACGTAATATTGGTATAACCCATTTCCAGTAAACTAAATATAGTTATTATACCTTGATTATGGTTTGTCGATTTGGGGATTTTGTATTTTGGATGAGGCTTCTCTCGAAAATCCTTATACTTAAGGTATACTTTACTGGGTGGTATTTGGTAGTTTTTATGTAAAAATTCGCCACTTAACCTTTGTGCTGACCATCCGCAGAGAAATAGCATGTCTATCTTGCTTCCATAATCTTGGGGCAATAGTTTCATTAAACGATAACCCTGGTTCATTCTAACCACAATATCATAACTATCAATTAATTTGCCAGTCCCCTTCCCCTCTAAATGAGGTGAACTTGCAACAATTATAACTTTCTTGTCTTTCATTAATTTAATTTATATTAAATCAGATAATATTATTGGCTTTTCTGATTTTTTTAATTGAAGAATAGTATAGTTCTCATCTTTTCTTCGCATTCCATCTAATATGTATCCATATCGAAGTACAGCTTTTAGAAAATTGTATTTGTATTTTTTTTCTATTTCTATGGCTATTTTTGTAGGCATAGAATACTCATCAAATTCAGAATACCATACATTGTCACTGTATTCTTCACACACTGATATAATTGAGTTCATTGTACTAATAAATACACTGATTTCGCCGCCAACCCCTATAAATAACATGGGTTCGGATTTTTTTTGTTTTTTCTAAATTCTTGAATAAATTTAATTTTATTTGTTTTTGATTAATGGGGTGGGTTGTTTTTTGTACATATAATTTGAATTGATTTGAATTGCTAGGGGAGATTGATATATACCACCCCCCGCCCTATCTGTGTCAAGCATATTCGTATTTTTTTTGAGAAATGGGGTGGTTGTTTGTGAATAACTTTATCGAAAATAATTGCCAATAAGTTTGACTTTAGCTAAAAAATAAACGATAGTAAGGTATGAACTTAATACTAGATAACTTAAAAATTGATCAAGTCGAGTGCATCGACTCTAACGTTGTAAATGTTTTTTGCCTGTTTGATTCAGGTAAAGGTTACTATGAGGGCGGACTTAGCGCTGACGTAGTAATCAGTGAGGAAGATGGTTTTATCTTCGCTGATGCAGTAAAAGTTAACTTTGTCGAAGACGAAGACGAAAACGAAATTGAACTTGCTTTCGACGCAAAGGAATTAGAGAAAAAGATTGAGTTCAATTTAAACAATGTAATGAATCGACCAATGACAAACGAAGACGAGCGCCAACTAATTGCCGCGCTTAGCTAAAATAAATCGAAATAAATTTGACATCAGTCACAAAATAAACGATAGTAGTAATATGACAGAAGAACTAGAAACATTCATGACGGAAGAGCTAGGTATCATTGATCGCTTAGGCTTTGAACCACTCGAAGGCGCAGAACTATTCTTAGACGTTGGAAACAACGTGTGGAATCTCGACCAAATCATTCATGCTTTCAACAACCAATGAGCGCCGAAAGAGTACCATACCCACCACTTGATTGCGCCCTTGCCATGAGTAAGGCGCGCGGCAACCTCAATTTTCTCACAAAGAGAATAAAAGAAGAATGGAGCGAAACCTCGACAACTGCGCAAGCTATAGAGGATGCCCATGCTGCGCTTGTACTAGCGCAAAAAGAATACGAAAAAGTCTTGACTTTACTAAGAAACTCAACTAAGTTATAAGTATGATAGCAATAAAAAACAATCCTAACTTCAGAAATTGGTTACAAGTCTTCTCCTTCGGCAAACTCGTTGACGAGTTTACGAGAGAGTCTGATGCGCTAGCCTTAGCCTCACAAATCGCCAAAAACACCAAGCAACCTTATATATCAGTAAGGGGTCAAGCCGTCAAGGTAAAAAAGTAAAAAAATCCTTTCGTAAGTACTTGACTATCAGGTACTTACGGCAGCCCCCGAAGGGGGTTGCTGTAAGTCGTTGAATATCAACACTTTACAACACAAAAAAATAAATCGA
>Ga0181604_10004178_pt1 | contig 11923 bp, 18 predicted proteins | sample 041ome_12_FD_148663 | JGI IMG/M metagenome (GOLD analysis project Ga0181604, IMG submission 148663) | Coastal salt marsh microbial communities from the Groves Creek Marsh, Skidaway Island, Georgia - 041410US metaG (spades assembly) | ecosystem: Environmental > Aquatic > Marine > Intertidal zone...
AGATAGAGCAACTGTTTCTGGCATCGAGCGTAATACAAAGGAATCGCTTGAATGGTTTAGAAACGAGATTGAGCTTCTAAGTACAATACCAAGTCGTAAAAAACTTTTATCTGATGAAAACTTTGAATATAAAACTACACCACTCGTTGGTCGTATGTTTATGTACACTTATGATCCAAAGCATAAGAAGACATTACCATACTATGACAGATTTCCTCTTATATTCTTAGTTGACAAAGCAGAAGGTGGATTCTACGGCCTCAACCTTCATTACCTTTCACCAGGATATAGAGCCATCTTTTTTGATCGACTTACAGAATATACAAATAATAAGAAATATAACAGTAGTACTAAGTTAAAATTGAAATACGATTTTTTAAAATCTAATGCAAGACTACGATATTTCGCCCCTTGCTTTAAACACTATCTTACCGACCACATTAGATCACGAATCGTAGAAATCCCCGCCCAGCATTGGGAGACTGTACTCTTCTTACCATCAGAGCAGTTTATAAGGATTAAAGCGAAAGGTGTATGGCAACAATCAAGAAAACAATTCACCTAATTATGTCATTCCAAAACGATATCAATAATGCTCTTAATCCTTCAAAAATTGATGATTTTAAATCAACAATTGGTAAAAGAAGAGGCCTTGCTGCGTCAAACAGGTTTTCGGTAACTATAATTCCTCCGACTGCTTCATTATTAAATTTAGGTGGTTTATTTGGCCAAGGACCTATTGTTAATGATCCTAGGGATATAAGCATACTTTGTGATTCGTGTTCTTTGCCTGGACGTCTTATTCAAACCGGTGATTATGATGCATACGGTAAAAATCCAAGGAAGTATCCACAGACTATTATCGAAGAAGATGTTGAGTTTGTATTCACATTAACAAATGATGTTTATATTAAAAAAATGTTTGATAAATGGATGGAAAGTATTATTGATCCTGAATCTCACTTAGTTTCATACGATGATGAGTACAAGACTGACACTTATATACAACTTTTAGACAAAAATAATGCTACTGTTTATGGAGTACGGTTGATAGATTCATATCCAACGTCCGTAAATAGTGTCGATCTTTCCAATGAAAACATTGATGCTAAAACACAAATATCAGTGAACATGACTTATCGAAGATTTGAAAATGAAACACGGCTTCGATCATTAATAAATAGTACAGGAAGCAAACTTGATATATTCAAGAGACTTATTTAAATTATAATTGAAATTATTATGGCATTACCAACAATTGAAACACCCAAATATTTTTTAACTATCCCTTCAAATGATGAGATGGTTGAATTCCGCCCATTCCTTGTAAAAGAGGAAAAGGTATTAATGATTGCACAAGAAGCAGGAACAGATGCAAGTATGATTGCTGCTATGAAAGATATTATTAAAGCTTGCACATTTAATAAACTAGATTTATATTCACTCACAATGACCGATTTGGAATATATTTTATTGCAAATTAGATCAAAGAGTGTTGGTGAAACAACTGAAATCCGTGTGAAATGTGATGAAAGTGGAGAATTCGTAAATGTAACAATAGATTTATCACAAATTACTGTTAAAAAAGAAAAAAAGATTGATAATAATATTCAACTTACTGATGAAGTTGGAATTACTCTTAAATCACCAGGACTTAAAGATGCTGAACGTGCTGCAAAAGGAAGAAAAGACACTAATCCACTTATTCAGGCTTTAACAAGTGTTATTGAAAGCGTGTATGATAATAACGAAGTTTATCTATTCAGTGATGCAACACCAAAGGAGGTAGAAAATTTTATTGATTCGTTAAGCACAGAGCAAGTGCAAAAAATAAAAAAATGGATTGATTGTGCACCTTCATTAAGTCACGAAATTGAATTTGTAGGACCTACTGGTCATAAAAATAAAAAAATATTAAGAGGCCTTAATGATTTTTTCGAATAGCCCTTTCTCATAATTCACTTGAAAACTATTATCATGTTCAATTTTCGCTGGTACAACATCACAAATATAGCTTATCAGAACTAAATAATATGATTCCATGGGAAAGGGAGATTTACATTACACTTTTAAAAGACTACATTGAAGAAGAAGAACTAAAGCACAGACAAAACAATGGCTGAACCGTATATCACTAAGAAGGATCTTGAAACTGTTACTCAAAAAGTAACAATTGATAATGCTAAAAACATCGCGCAACCTCTTATAGATCAACAAAAGAAAAACGATCTTAAAGAATTAGAGCGAAATATCGAGCAAAAAGTTCTTTTTCAAGATATCGCAGATGGCATTAAAGGTCTAGGTGATTCTCTTCTTGATGGACTTAAGTCTTTAATTCCTAAAACAGATGGCGGTTTAAGTAAGTTATTAGGCTTAGGTTTTGGTTTGTTGTTAGCACCATTTGCAGCATTTATTAACTTTCTTAGCCAATTAGGAAGAGAATTAAATTTCTTTCTTAAAGGAGGACCCAAAAAATTATTAGAAAGATTAAAGCTTAATATTAAAGGTTTCTTTAATGGTATATTTGCCAAACTTAAAAATAGTAAGCTAGGCCTCCTCATCGGTCGAATTATTGATAAACTTAAAAATAATAAATTGTTTAAATCAATCAGCAGCTTAATTCGAAAAGTTGGTGGAAAAGGAGGATTCTTTGGAAAACTGGTAGGAATTTTCACAAAAATAGTTAAATTTACAATTGGCGGTCCATTTAAAGCAATTATTGGATTTGCTGGTAAAATAGGAAGAATTCTAGGTAAAGTATTTTTACCTATCACTATTCTTATGAGCGTATTTGATTTTGTCAAAGGGTTTATGAGAGGCTATAAAGAAGGCGGCATTATTGAAGGCATTAAACAAGGATTCATGGATCTATACGATGGATTAGTTGGCAGCCTTTTACGTATATTAGCGTGGATTCCATCAAAAATAGCAGAATGGCTAGGATTCGAAAACATAAGTAGGGAAATTGGAAATTTCACAGAAACATTTATTCAAAGTTTTAAAGACGTATTTGGCGGATTAGTCGATCTCATTGTAGGAATATTTACGCTCGATACTGATAAGATGACTGAAGCACTTGGTGATATCTGGGATGGTATCACTAATGCATTAACAGGCGCACTTGATCTTGCCGGAGCTTTTATCGAAGATTTCTTTGGGGATGGAAGCACAGTTGATAAAATTGCTAAAAAACTTGGATTACCCGATCCTACAAAGCCAATTCGGGGAAAATTTGAACCAGGACCTAATGATGTCCCTTTACGCGGTGATGATTACGATATCAAAAAAATACTTCTAGAACCCGGATTGAAAGAAAGTACAGAAGAATCAACAAAAGTTAATAAGGACATCCTAGAGTATTTAAAGAAAAATTCTGCAAACAACGGTGCGAATCTAAACACTGGTTTTAATACATCATTAAATACAAGCAATAACGTGACCTACGTTATTCAAAACGGAAGTGACATTTCAATTTCAGCATACAGAGAAATGCGTGCATAATATAAGAAGGGTGGCCTTTCGACCACCCTTCTCTTTATATGTATTAGTTATGTTTATTTTTGCGCTTTACCCTTAGAACCTTTAGGTAGCTTACGGGCTTTACGAGCCTTACGAGCTTTAGCTGCTTTGGCACGATCAGCTGCAACGGCTTTGCGCTCCTTTTCACAGAGCTTACCGTCTTTATTCTTATCGTACTTTGCTAAAAAAGCCTTCTTAGCTTCAGCTCTTTCCTTAGGACAAAGCTTACCGTCTTTATTCTTATCAAATTTAGCCATAGCAGGTGGAAGCTTTTTTACTGGCTTCTTATCCTTTTTCTCATCAGCAATAGCTGAAAGAGCCATGACAAACGATGATAGTACAACAATTAGTTTATTCATATTCGTATATATTTATTATTTTAGCTAGATGCTAGTTTTGCGAAGTAACTAAGAGTATCTTCATCAGAATCATCGTTACTCACATTTGTGTCTTCAGTATCGACACTTTTGAAAGAAGGTTCTTCTTTCGTCGTATTCATTTCAACTTGCTGTTCAGTAGACATCGTTGACGCTACTTCAGCTTCGCCAAGGACCTCAAACATTTTACGTTTAAGATCTGAATAGGATTTGTAGTTTTCCGGATCAGTAAATTCACTCAACTTATAGAGCTTATTATAAGTTTCTTCAAGGCGAGTTTCATCTCCATCAAACAAACTTGTTGGTGCGTCAAACTCAGATTTGTCGTAGTTGCGATAGCCTTCTACATTACGAATCTTAAGCTTAAAGTTAGCACCAGACCAAAAATCGAATGGATTAACAGGTGTTTCATCTTGGAACTGTGGTTGCATTACATCCATGATTTTGTCCATGATTTTCTTTCCATACTCATAAAGGAAAACCTTTCCTTCGTTTTCAGGATTAGCTGAATCAGAGATAACCAAGATATTAGAAACATGATGCAGTCGACGTTTACGTTGACGCGCAAGTTCTTTATCTTCATCACGACCTGTATTCCAAAGTTGCGAATTAAGTTCAGAGACAGGATCTTGTTGACCAATTGAAGTCAAAGAACGCTCAATGTACCAACGTCCGGTTGGCCCTTTGAATCCATGATCCCAATAGCGAACCCATGGGAGATCTTCACCAGCACCAGCTGGGAGAAAACGAATAACGGCATAGCCATTACCTGCTTTATCCACAGTTGGTTTCCATAAGCGATCATCGCCATAAGTCTTTTTTTCTGTGTTTGTATCAGCGGCTGAGACTAACTTTGAGATTGCGCTTTCACGATTTTGTTTTAGTTTTTCGAATGACATAGTATTTTTATTTTGTATTTGCAGTGTATATTTTGTTTTTTCCTGACAGAGTCTATACTACCATAAATTTGTTAAGTTGTAAATACTAAAAGTGCTTTATCCTTAATTTTATTTCTTGGTAATGGCTTCTGCAGCATGATTGATTTATAGCTAATTAGCATATCAATCATATCTTTATTTATTCCCAAAGGATCACTCAGAATGCTCTTCAGGCGCCTTAAAAAATTAACGAGTATGTCTAATAGGATAACACTTTCAACGTTAATCTGGCCACTCCTGAGAGCCTCTAAGATAGGACTCTGGGAAAAGTCTGGTGTTGATGAGCAAATATCATCAAAGGTATAACCCTTATTTGAAAGAGATTTCATATCTTGCTCAAACATATAAGTCAATTTGTCGTATCTTGCTATATAGGCTTTATAAACATCATCACTCATATCTCCAATCCAAACGTTTGGATTTTCGATTAGGTTAGATGTAAAATAATCAATAAGCTGTTCTCTGTTGAATCGACGAGATAGCTTTTCAAAGAAATAACGATCTCTTCGTTTTTCAAATGTGTTTCTTTTTACTGCAGTCTTATAATTATATTTTACTGCATCATAATCGCTAGTGAAATGCAGCTTAAGAGATTGATAGATTTGATATGCAAGATACCCATTCATTATTAAAATTCCTTTGGAACATGATCAAAGACTGGAATTTCAGTACTAGGCTTACTGAATTCAGGAACATTAAAGGATGGTGCTTCATCGTCTTCATCTTCAAAGAAGCATTCCCCTTTATATAATTCACTTTGTGTCAAACATCCTGAATCACTGAGTCTTTCGATAATTGCTTCATAAATTTCAGTATCATTGACTCTATCACCTACATCCAATTTTTTCGTATCATCATAATAATATAAATCCCGCTCTCCCCATTTAGGTGTTTCCTCTACGCAAATGACATACTTCTCATCTTTGTATTCAACAACAGCATTCCATCTTATTTGATACCAATGTTCTTCAGCGCTTTTAATCACTTCAATTGCACTCATCGTCCCTGACCATTATATGGTTTTTTGTAATTGGTTGATCCTTTGATTTTAGATGTTTTTGATTTAGCGTGCACGCCTTTACGGCGTATTTTTTTCTTTGGTTCGTATTGTCCTATTTTTTTCATGATTTAAAATAATGTTGATGTTGTTCTTTTGATTATATTTCTATCCATTGCTTCAACCTCGAGTTTGCTTTTAAGAGGTCCTTTGACAAGCTTAGCCATATCTTCAGGATCAATTTCTTTTCTATTACAAACTTCAATAATCGACTCGGTGTATGACAAACCATCCCCATGGACGAGTTTTTCTACTTCTAATCTTAGTTGTTCTTTTGTGATTGCTGGTTTAATAATAACCTTTTTATCTTTTTCTTCGCTCATAGAGTTCTAATTAGTATAGTGTTTTTGTTGATTCGTCCATTTGGTGATTTTGGTTTTGTCTTTATCTTAGATAGCTCCTTTTCAATTTGTTTTTGTGTTTTTGATGCAACAATTGGTAGAAAATCTTTAGGCTTACGCAGCGTGAATGATATGGATGTTTTAGGATCAAACCCTTTGAGTGTGCTACCAGATACTGTAAAACCGTCTCGATTCTCTGCTTTGTACATGGTCATTATACGATATTTTGTGTTAAATGTAAATAACAATTGTGCAGAAATTATTCTTGTTGGATCGCACGATTGAATTGAATATTCTTTAGATTCATTGAGATAATTCAAACGTTCTACTTGCTTATCAGCAGATTTAGCCTTTTTAATTCGTGGTTTACGAGAAGATTTCTTTGAAGCTTTGTAAAGGATAATCTCATTAAGCATATCATCAAGAGCTTTAATGCGGTTTCGAAGCTGTGGTTTTGAAAGATATGAAAAACCTTCAACCATATCAGGACACCTCTTCTCGTAAGCGTCAGTATAATCATTCTTATGTCTTTCAAGCCATTCAACAATTGGGCCTAAGAATGCAATAGGTATATTCTCTCCTCGAAGTATTGAGGCAATATTAAATTTTTTAATCTTTGCTTTAGGGTCTGTCCATTCATCTAACATGCCTTCAAGTTCACATAATACAGAAGTCCGAACTTTCTCGGTCATAATTGCATGAACATTTGGTTTTTTAGGAGCATCCACCTTTTCGACAGATTTAAATTTCTTATTAAGCATTTCTGATTTAGCGTCAGAAATTAACTCTTTAATATTTTGTATAACTGTGTCAAAGTATTTTCCAAATTTTGGCATACCCATATTATAGCAACGGCATAGTTTGCCTGTAATGTTAAAAACATAGCTTGTTTTTGGAACATACTCAATTGCCTTGATATCTTTAATCCCGTATGAATTCTTCTTCATAAACTCTTGAATGATATAAATATAATCATCCCTATCAAGATAGTAATTATAGAATGTTAGACATTTGCTAAGAATGCGTTCATATTTTTCTTCAGACATATTATGCCAAGTCGGTTCATCACCAGTAAATTTATAATCTGGTGCAGCAACACGGCCGGATTTAAGAAACTTCTTAGACTTTTTTGCTTTCATGATATTATTATACCAGGTATTGACTGATTGTAAATAAAAAAAGTCATGAAAAAGAATCTAAAATTCAAAAGAGCATTATTTGAGAGACCTCTCAGGTCTTCTTTCCCCGCTAATCGTGAATACCAAAGATTGAAAAGAAAAAAAAGGATATTCCTATCCCTATTTTTAGGGTTCGGATATATCCTTTTTGTTATTGCTCTACTTAAAATAAGTAAAGTTTTCTAATTTTACCTCCTTTTTCTAAAAAGCATTAATACACTTAAGCAAGAAAGTAACGAAGTTCCAATTTCAGGTACTGGAACTACTTCAAGCTCATTTGAATTCCCTATAATCAGTTCTTGGGGAACAACCTCGTCAAATACAAAGTTATCCATTCCAAAACAGAATGCTGACCATTCGCCTTGTATGTACTCTCCTGTTGTCCATTGAGACAAATCGCGAATAACGACTTTGTCAACGTTATCGAACGAAGAGGGGAGAAAAATATCTTGGTATTCCCCACCCCAATCTTCACTTGGCAATTGAAACTCTTCAGTAACTGCTGCTCCATCTAACCATCCTTGGATGGCAATGATTTCGTCTCCAGTTGCTGCTCCCCCACCGATTTCAGTATTAGATGTCAAATGGAAGAACTGAAGATCAAAAGGAGTGTTTCCCTCACGAAAAATCTCAATAGATGAGATTGCGCTCCAATGGCCATGAATTACGTCATCTCCAGCACCGTAGTAATTTCCTACGGTTTGAAAGCTCCAATCTTCATTAGGGGACAAATAGTCTAGGATGACATCTCCTTCTTGATAGCTCATCACGCCATCGTTATAAGATTGTGCATCAGTGATGACGATTTCGCCATTTGCAAGATTTGCAGTTCCTCCAGTAAAGGTGACAATAGCAGCCTTCGATAAAGAAGTTGCGAATAATAGTGATATTATCAGTGATATTAGTTTTTTCATTTATTTCTTTTTTTGAGTAGGTAGTCCTTAATTTTTCTTAAATTTCCAGTCAATTTGGCAAGAATTCTGCCTAATTTACTGTTTTCTGGTATAATATAAGAAAGTGTTCCAAGTAAACCAATAATAGAAATAGTCAATTCTGGCATTGAATTCATATAAGGGCCTAAAATTTTATCAAATATTTCTTCCATTACTCATTGCCTACAGGCGTTACGGATTTGTCTTTTTCTAATTCTTCTTCGATTTTCGGAAGAATTCCCTTTTCTTCTAACTCTTTCTTCTTCTCGGCCGCTTCTTTAAATCTTTTCGATTGTTCTTCGTCTATTAAATCTTCCCCTCCATTCCCGCTACCACCATCTCCATTTTCTCCTCCACCCTCCAGTCCAGTTCCCTCAATGTCTCCATATCCTTTTTCAGCATATTCCTCTATACTTCCAAAGGGTGACACACCAAAAATAGATTCACTAAATTCGTTCATTGACGAAAATACACCATATTCTTGTTCTGTCACAACAGCAACTTCAATTCCTTCATTTTTAACAGTTTTTGCTTGAAAATATGCACCGCTGCCTATTGACATCAACCCAGCTGTGCCGATAGCCGCTGTTTTTGCTGTGGTTTCTTGAATAAACATACTGATAGATGCTTTGATGCCTGTTTTAGCAACTTCCACTGTAGCAGCCTCAGCTGCTTGAGTTGTTGCAGCTACAGCTCCTACGGCTGCAGCTTTCTTAAGAATTTCTTTATTGTTTTCAGCAATTTCAGTCAATTTATCAATAGTAGTATTATCTGAAATGGTTTCAACATTTTCTTCTACCTTTTCTTCTATTGATTCTTTCTCTTCCTCTGCAGCTTGGCATTTTTCACAAATATGACCTTCATTATGTTGGTGTAATTCAAGTGCCTGCAATAAACGCCAAGCAGCTTCGCGTGCTGTTTCGTCGAAATCTTCTACTAAAGTGTTATCTTTAGGTTGACAGAATCTTTCTGCGAAATCGCGAGCCTGCTCAAGTGTTAATTCAAGGCGATTATCATCATCACCTTGCGGATGTGGTATAAAGGTAGCCATTGGCTTGTGATAGTATTTATAAAAATGATGTATTTAAAACCCATTTAAGTATAAATAAATTCGTAGACAATTAAATTAGTTGTCTCATTAACTCAAATAAAAGAAATATGGAATTCCTAATTACATTCATTCAAGATCAGCCATGGTTTGGAGTATTAGCTGCGGCTGTTGCTCTTGCATCATCCATTGCTGCTATTACACCTACTCCAGCTAAAGGATCAGTACTCGCCAAAGTATATGGTGTTATTGATTTGCTAGCGCTTAACATTGGTAAAGCGAAGGAAAAAGGCGGCAAACGATAATTTTTTAATAAAATGGGCTTGATTAAAACAGTATTGTCGACAGTAAATGCTTATTTACAATTAAGAAATAAGACATTTTATTACGATATTACAGAGAAGTCTAGAGAAAAACAACTTAAACTTATTAATGAAATTGAAGAACTTCGCAGTAAGCGTACTTCTGCTGCTACCGAGCGTGCTGATCTCTTGCGGGACCAGCTCCTCGCTGAAAAACGACACCTTAAACATATATCAGCCTTCTACAATAACATTGACCCCAGGAACGACGATTCAAACTAAAGAAGGTCAATATTCTCCTCAATTAGAAGAAATTTGGCATTCAGATAAACGTTACAGGGAATTAGAAAGGAAGATTTATTTTTCTGAGTAATGTTCAAAAGCCGAGGAAAACCTCGGCTTTTTTTTATCTCCAACTACCTAATATTATAAATAGTAGTATGGCATGGGTAACAATAACTAATAATACCACATGGGAATACGATAATGCCCCACCAGATCCAGGTGGGGCACTCACCGCGCTTTGGGAAACAGGAACTGCAGGCATTAGAACAAATGAGTCGGGCGATGAAATCTATATGAACTGCCGCCATAAGACTCTTCGCCCGACCCAGGATTCTGTTCCCAATGAGATCAATAAGACCTTTTGGGATGCTCAAACTTAGAGCTCTTTGATTCTATTAATAACCAATTGGTAAGTTGCATCTGAAGGATCATCTTTCCGGCCAGGAGCAATCATCTTATGTGTTAAGATGTTCTCAATACCAAATCCGAATTTATCCATAAGGTATTTGCACTTTTTAGCTGCAGAATCAATTTCTGCTGAACTTGGAGTTCTAGAATTTGTATTTCCATAGAATGAAATACCAACGCTGTGTCCGTTTAATCCAGTAATACCATTCCACTTTGATTTACCAGCATGCCATGCTCGTTTAGTGTCATGGACAAATTGTGTACGGGAACCATCAGCTGCAATAAGATAGTGGTAACTCACCTGTGACGCAGAGTTTAAAATCCATGAACGAGTACCATCATGGCTACCACTACTATGGTGAAGGATAACATATTTAGGCTTAATAGTACCTGATTGGTTTGGAGAAGCCTTATAAACTTCTGGATAATCATCTTTAAGTTCTTGAACTGGAGGTTCTGGTTTTTCTGGTGCACCTTTTCCGTCATGAACTAATTGTTCCCAAATCATTTTCCATGTATTAGGTCCATCAATTCCATCAGCCGATAATCCAAGTTTACCTTGAACTTCTTTGACAATGTTTTCTTTACCTTTAAATTTCATCGTATTTGTATTTATAAAATTTCTGGTTCTCCTTTCCAAAGAGAAACTTCCCATGCTCGTCTTTTTTCAAGACCTTTTCTTACCTTTCCACCGGCTATACGGTATTTTGGCATAATATTTTCTACACTTTCGTAATTACCTTCATTGAGGCGATTAGGACCATTGATAAGTTTTTTAAGATTTGATATACCTACATTATATGCAAAACTCGTAAGGGCACACAATTGAGAATCACTAAGAGGAACGTTAACTTCTTCTAAAACTTTACCCTGAATAATTTTTAGGTTTTTATGGAGAATGTCAGAAGCTTTATTCTCACTAATTACACCACGAGAAACAATGTTTTTATCGGTACAACCATACCCGATTGTCTTCACGCCGGCGCAACAGAAATAAGGTTTTGATCTGAACCCTTCAAAAAACTTAACACCTTTAAGCATTTCCTGCTCCCAATTAAGGTTTTCGATTTTTAGAGAAACTGACTTATCGACGTAACTGATTTGTTGCACAAATACAACATTAGGTCTAACAAGAATAGGCTTGTTAAAATCGGATTTTGTTTCGACTTTATTGTCCACTACTTCTCTGACAGTTTCAATTTCAGGGGATTCTTTTTCATAAAGACAAACCCCGACAATCGATGATAAAGTTGCAATGAACAATATTGTTTTCGTCATGAGCATATTCTAACTCAAAAATTGGCTAATGTGAATACTTTTTTTACAAAAAATAGCACTTTTTTTAAGTTGTAATACAGATTTTAGCCCTCAAAAGGGCTTTTTTTCCTTAATATTCTTGATAACGGTCCTATTTCCTTGACTATCGTATTTGAACCACCATTCTTCAGTATATCCACTCTTTCTGACTATTTTGTAGATAACTCTGTGGAGTTCATCAAAATGCATATTTTCAGCCATATAAATCTTGTGTTTTTGTG
>Ga0181604_10004197_pt1 | contig 11900 bp, 10 predicted proteins | sample 041ome_12_FD_148663 | JGI IMG/M metagenome (GOLD analysis project Ga0181604, IMG submission 148663) | Coastal salt marsh microbial communities from the Groves Creek Marsh, Skidaway Island, Georgia - 041410US metaG (spades assembly) | ecosystem: Environmental > Aquatic > Marine > Intertidal zone...
TACCAATATTTTTAGCATTAGCCCTTTTATCAATGCAGCTGTCTGTCGATGTAACAGGACTGGCATGTTGGTGGCTTGCATTTAGAGTTGGGCATGTTGTCACATACATTGCTGGTTTTGCAAGAGTGAGAACGCTGTTATGGCTTGGTTCAATTGTTTGTTTGGTGCTGATGGCGCTAGCATTAGTCTAGAAAGGTTTTCTATAATTAAAAAAGGGGCGGTTAAGCCCCTTTTTTAATGAAATGATTGGAATTTGTTTTATAGCTAAAGCTTAGCCATTGGGGTTGATTAAGAATTTTTCTCCGGTAGCTTGTTTTGCATAGATCATCAAGGATTCAAGAGTCAGAGCTTCTTCAAGAGAAACTTCTTGGGTATATTTGCTTTTAAAAGTAGTTTTGATTTCGTCTGCAACTCGAGCCTGAAGCTCGCCAACTTTTTCAAAGCCAACTTTACCTAGAAACGGCGTTAGTAAAAATCCACCAATCCCCCAATACATTCCAAAGCTTCTATTATTTGGCAGCGTAATCCCTGACTGATTGAGTGCCCCATATATATAAACTTGTTTATGATCTGTGGAACCATATGGGCTATATTCTGTAGAATTTTTTCTGGCTGCAACTTCCATGCAGGTAAGAATTTTTCCAGCTAACTCTCCACCACCTGTTGCATCAAAGGCAAGAGTTGCTTTTGTTTCTGTGATGGCTGAGGTCAATTGCTCCATAAAGTCATCATCAGATGAGTTACAAACAAACTCTGCGCCAATAGATTTCAACAGATCAACATGTTCTTGCTTTCGAACAATATTTACGAGCTGAACCCCATCATCTAAGCATATTTTTACGAGCATTTGACCCAAATTAGAGGCTGCAGCTGTGTGGATAAGCGCTGAGTGTCCTTCCATTTTCATGGTTTCAACCATAGCAAGAGCAGTGAGAGGGTTAACAAAGCTTGATGCACAATCTCGAGGTGCAGTTCCTTCATTCATGACCATGCAGCTTGCTGCAGGTAGACATCTATATTGAGAATACATTCCACCCCCAACCACGCTCACGACTTTACCTATTAATTCTTGTGCATTTGCTCCAGCCTCAATAACAATTCCGGAGCCTTCGTTACCCACTGGCATGGGTTTATTAAGTCTTGGTTTCATGGCGCCCATGATTGCCCCTGGAACATCCATTATGATTTTTGAGTCTTCAACTCTGAGTGTATTGATATCACCTGGTCCAATCAATAAGCCTAAATCAGATGGGTTAATGGGAGTCGCTTCTACCCGAATTAGCACCTCATCATCACCTGGAATTGGGCGCTCAGACTCAGCAATGCCTATTTCAAGCGTTCCAGCATCAGTTACAGTAGAAGTAATTTGTTTATTTGTACTCATTTTATCTCCTCAAGTGATTTAATAGTAATATCTATAAAGCACTATACAACTTAGAGCATGCTTTAAGTCAAGGAAAATCATTAAATGAGCGATTATAGAAATCACATTGGAATTATAGGGGGAGGGATCGCTGGCCTAACCCTTGGATGCGCACTTTTAAAACAAGGCATACCAGCGATAATTTTTGAAAAGATGTCAGAAGAAACTTCACATGGTGCTGCAATTAGCCTTTCTTTCAACGCATTATGTTTGTTAGATAGACTGGATATTTATGCTGACCTAAAGAACCAATCTTTCATTCATTCTGAAGCTTCAATTCAGGGTCCCCAAAAAGAAATATCTTCATTCCAAACACCAGAGGTCTTAACAACACGTCGACAAACATTAATGTCCCTGTTGTATTCCAGATACATAAAATTAGGCGGAGAAATTTGCCATCATCATGATCTTGAAAGCTTTGATGTAGTTAAATCCGAAGTCACATTTACGAATCAAAATAAATACGCCCTTAAGCACTTGGCTGCATGTGATGGCATAAGATCATCAATTCGAGATGCTTTTTTTGCTGCCAATCAAGATCCTAAATATAGTGGCTATAGTGCCTGGAGAGGTATAGGCAAATCTAATCTTCAGAAAATTCATTTTGCTCTTGGTCCTGATAGCCATATCGTTAGTTATCCAATCAATAAAGATGGAGATGTTAGTTTTGTTGCAGTTAAAAAAGAAGATTATCAATTTAAAGAATCATGGAAAGAAGAGGGCTCTATTTCAGATTTATTAGATGATTTTTCTGCTTATGACTCAAAAATATTTCCAGCACTTGAAGACTCTGCACAAATCTATAAATGGGGAATTTATATTAGGCCTCCATTAAAATCTATGATTACAAAAAATATAACTTTGCTTGGCGATGCAGCTCATCCTATGGTTCCATTCTTGGGACAAGGTGCCTGCATGGCAATTGAAGATTCATATTCATTTGCTATGGCTTGCAAAGAGCATATGACTAACTTAGCAAATGCTCAAACAGATTATGATTATGTACGCAGCAAGCGCACTAAAAAAATTCAGCAACTCTCAATGATGCAGGGCAAAGTTTACCATTTAAAAAATCCAATCTTAGTTGCTGCGAGGAACGCCATTATCAAGCATACAAATATTCCAGGAAATGATTTGAAGAGAATTCATGATTATGATGCTCATGATGAAATGCAAATACATTTAACCTAGAACAGTTAGAAGAAATGCTTCAAGTAAACTGACTATATTTAATTGAAGAGTTCTTGTCGATGGTTTGATTTGAATCAGGCATAGGGTACTTTAATCCAGAAGCACAATTAAAAAGGACTACTTTTTCATCTTCATTAATTATTTTTTTTTCAAGAGCTATTTGATATCCAGCGGCAGTTGCAGCGCCTTCAGGGCAGAGTAATAATCCATCTTTTTTAGCGACCATATCTCTAGTATTGATAATATGCTCGTCTTCAACAGCAAGAGCGCAGCCATTTGATTGGCGAATAGCATCAAGTATCAAAAAATCACCAATGGCCGCTGGCACCCTTATACCTGAGGCAATGGTCTGTGCATTTTCCCATAAAGAAGCATGGTCTATACCCTTATTAAAGGCATCAACAATTGGTGCACATCCTGTCGACTGAATGGCAATCATTTTTGGTAGATTGCCTGTAAGCCACCCAAGCTCTTTTAGTTCCGCAAATGCTTTCCACATTCCTATGAGTCCTGTGCCACCTCCCGTGGGATAAAAGATTGCATCTGGTAAAGTCCAGTCCATTTGTTCTGCAAGCTCAAAGCCCATAGTTTTTTTACCTTCAATTCTATATGGCTCTTTAAGTGTAGAGACATCAAACCAACCTGCTTTCTCTCTTCCATCAAGCACTATTTTTCCACAATCATTGATTAGTCCATTAACAAGATATGTATCGGCACCTTGAAGCTGAATTTCTTGTACATTTACTAAGGGTGTATCGTCGGGGCAAAAAACCGTTGCTTTGATATTTGCTTGTCTTGCATAAGCTGCTAATGCAGCTCCAGCATTTCCATTGGTAGGTATCGCCAGATGATTTAGCCCAAATTGATGTGCCATAGAGACAGCAAGGGCTAAACCCCTAGCTTTAAAAGAGCCAGTTGGAAGCCTGCCCTCATCTTTCACAATAATATTTCCAGGTTTTCCTCCCAACATATTTATGCTTTCTTTAAGAGGAATCAAAGGGGTTACCACCTCCCCCAAAGAAATTTTCGAAGCAGCCTTTGAGACAGGAAGCAATGCTTGATAGCGCCAAAAACCTGGTGCAGATTCTATGCACCAGCTATCTTTAGATAGTTCTTGCTTAATTTTTTTAAGATCATACCTAACCAACAAGGGCATTCCATCATCCGAAAGATTATGAATCTGATCTGCTGGATAAATTTTTCCTGTCTTCGAGCACTCTAAATGCAAAACATATGAACGCATTTACCTATTCACACCGCTAAATTTGTCGGTGGCTACAATAAGTTCATGAGTAATCTCTGGTTCAAAGGCTGAATGACCAGAAAAGGGCGCAATAACCAAAGAAGCCTCTGGCCATCGCTCTGAAAGTTCATAGGCTGTCCCAGCTGGACAAACAACATCATATCTTCCCTGCACAATAATCGTAGGAATTGACCTAATTTTATCTACTCCATCTAACAATTGATTTTCATGATTTAAAAAACCTGCATTCATAAAATAATGATTTTCAATAAGAGCAAAAGCCAATGCAAATTTAGGATTTGAGAATTCTTCAACTCTTTCAGGAGAGTAATCTATGCTACTGCAAGCAGCTTCCCATTTTGACCATGCAATAGCCGCACTAAGACTTTTTTCTTGATCTGCACCTATAAAAATTTCATGATAGGCCTGCATTAAATTATCTCTTTTAGAGTCATCAATTTGATTGATAAAATTTTTCCATGCCTCTGGAAAAATACGACTAGCTCCATCTTGATAAAACCAATCAAGCTCTTTTTTTCTCAGCATAAAAATTCCACGGAGTACCATCTCACTAACTGAATCTGGATGGGTTTGAGCATAAGCAAGTGCTAAAGTGCTTCCCCAAGAACCCCCGAAAACTAACCATTTATTTATACCTAATTTTTGTTTTAAGGATTCAATATCCTCCACTAAATTCCAGGTAGTATTATTTGTTAAACAAGCATGAGGTTTGCTTCTGCCGCATCCCCTTTGGTCAAACACAATGATTCTATAGGCCTCAGGATTGAAGAACCTCCTAACAGCCTCGCTGCCTCCTCCACCTGGCCCGCCATGTAAAAAGACAGCAGGTTTTCCGTTTGGGTTGCCAGCTTGCTCATAATAAATTTCATGCTCACCTTTAATCATGAAGCCTGTTTCATAGGGCTTTATTGCGGGGTAGAGTTTTAGTAGTTCTGACATAAATGATGATTAAATAAAAAAAGCATTATTTTTTGGCTAAAACTTTTAACTTAAGTTTTATGCACATCGATATTAATATTATAACTATGTATTCTCCACCAAGCCTAGTTCAGTTATAATTCAACATCTTTAAGCGCCCAGATAGCTCAGTCGGTAGAGCAAAGGACTGAAAATCCTTGTGTCGGTGGTTCGATTCCACCTCTGGGCACCACTCTTACCGTATTCTTTAATATTTAACGTTTTGAACACTTTTGAACACTATTTTTGGTGTTCAAAATCTTGCTAAATTGTATGCACTATAGTACCATACCCCCTATGGGTATAAAACTATTTATTATTTTAATCTTTATGTCACTTGGACTAGATGCAAGACCCATATCTTATTCGGGTGGTTCAACCATCATGGCATCCTCAGATAATATGAAAAAAACTATCTATTATCATTATTCCCCCTCCTATAAGTATTCAATTGGAGTAGAAAATATAAAAAATAAATATTTTGATGAGAGTTATTCATATGCAAGATTTACATATCTCATTAATAGAAAAAATTCTCAAAACTCTCAAAGAAATCTTTATTTTCAATCGGGCATTAGTTCAAAAGGATTAAGTGAGTATTTTTATGGAGTCCATGGAGACTGGGAAACAAGAAGACTATTTGTTGGTTTTGGATTAAAAAAAACTGAAAAAGAAATTCAGGACTATTTAGAACAATACTACCAAATTGGAGTAGCACCATATCTTGGTGACTACGGTGACTTACATACATGGATAATGCTTAAGTCCAAAAAAAACTCTCTTGAAAATAATTGGGCAACTTATCCTGTATTAAAGTTTTTTAAAGGCAACACCCTTATAGAGATTGGTTATCATAAGAAAACCAATTGGGATGTTCATATAATGTATAGGTTTTAGGAGGAATTATGAAAAAACTATTATTATTAAGTATCTTTACGTCTGTCACTTGGGCAGAAAATCCACACGAGCACATGCATCATTCCCATGAAGGTCACCTTCATGAGCAATTAGTAGATGGTAAAAAACTGGAAGTTGATCCGGTAAGATTTGATAAATTTGTGATGGGACTTGAGAATTCACAAATTGCAGTAGTAAATGTTCAAGGGATGGTATGTGATTTTTGTGCCAGAGGCATAGAAAAAACATTTAAAAAAGATAAGCATGTTAAAAAAATTGATGTTGATCTTAGCAAAGGTAAAGTTTTAATTGCCTATAATAATAGTCAAGAAATTAAATTTGACGACATTAAAGAAAAGATTCTAATCAACGGTCAAAATGCAATTGACATGACAATTATAAATTTATAAGAACTATGGAAGACAAATCAGCAAATTATTTATCTCTATTTGCATCATCATCAACTTTAATTTGTTGTGCACTGCCCTCACTATTTGTTGTTATTGGTGCGGGTGCTTCTTTTGCAAATTTACTAACAGTTTTTCCATTTCTAATTGTCCTATCACAATACAAGATATATATAACAATGTTTGCCTTAGTGATGATTGTTTTTGCTGGATATGTAAATTATAAAACTTATCATATGCCATGCCCTGCAGACCCTGAAATTGGAAGGTTATGTATGCAAACAAGAAAACGTTCAAGATATATCTATTACTTTTCTGTAGGACTATTTGTTTTTGCTACAATATTTACCTACATAATTCCGAGAATCATATGAAACATGCATGTCATAAAGAACAAATTCCTAATTTAAAACGAATTGAAGGACAAGTTCGTGGTATCACTAAAATGATTGATGATGGTAAATATTGCATTGATATTCTAAATCAAATCAAAGCAGTAAGAAGTGCAATAATAAGTGTTGAGGGAAAAATATTAAAAAAACATATGAAAGCATGTGTCAAAGATGCATTGAAAAGTGAAAAAGAATTTGATGATAAAGTTGAAGAAATATTGAATACTTTAAAAAGATAATATTAAACGTTGAGACTTAATATTTAATGTTCAAATTTTCTAAGAAAATTCCGTTTAATTTTAAGATTTCTTTGAACACTAGTTTGAACACTGGACTCTAAAAGACCCATTATTATAAGGTTTTTAACTACGAGTCATGCACTGAAAATCCTTGTGTCGGTGGTTCGATTCCACCTCTGGGCACCATTAACGCTCTTACTGATAATACCCTTGCTTAAAACTAATTCAGCACAAAACTATTTTAGATATGGCATTATTAACCTATGAATATAGGATTAGTGATGCTGATTTTGAATCTTTTTAGCATTTATTTGATATTAAAACTATTGGTAGAAAAAAAATGATAATGGGTCATTTTGCTACTGCTTTAGTGCCTCTATCACATGCAAAAGAAATAGATACTAAAACCGCATTAACACTGCTTGTAGCATCACAATTCTTAGACTTCATCATGTTTGTTTTGGTTATGCTGGGGGTTGAACAATTAATCCCTGCTAATTTTTTTGATTCTTCCTTTATAAATCTTGCTGCAAAAATGCCAATAACCCATGACGTTTTACCAGTTATTGGTTGGTCTGTTATATTAGGCATAACTGTTTTTTTGGTGATGAGAAGCAAATTTCTTGCGCTTGCTTCAGTTGCGTTGGTTCTTGTGCATGAGATTTGTGACTTGATTGTTGGTTTCCCTCATAACATAAATGGTCCAAATACAATGGAGGTTGGACTTGCCCTGTATAACCATGCACCAATCTTAGGTCTAATCTTAGAAATAGCACTATGCTTATTCTGTATTTGGTATTTTGTTACCAAAACTAAAAATACTGACAAAGAACTTACTCAACCCGCCTTGATTAAATTATCTGTCATATTGATAGGAGTAACGCTGATACTAATGCTTCAATCTTATCAATCAATAAATGAAGTAATAGCATCTCTTAATCTCTAAAACTCAAGATTTCTTTGAAATCATGTTTTCTAGAACACCTTGTTTTTACACCAAGATTTACACCAAAGACTCACAAACTTTTCAAAATTCAATATTTCCCTAGTTATTTTATACACAGTAATATGCACAGTAATATCTGAAACATGCATTCGTATAGGGTTTTTATTCTAGACTTAAGAACTGAAAATCCTTGTGTCGGTGGTTCGATTCCACCTCTGGGCACCATTCTTTTCTTAATAATTAAATATGGCTTGTAAAAAGATTGATTCTTCTCTGATAGAAATCATCCTATAAAGATGCCTTAATCACAGGATCGTTTATAAATTCCTTAAATGCCTCTTCTCTAATTTCTCCAAAGCCTTTAACTTTTTGTGACTTATGTATAAGTTGATCGACTAATTGTAATCTTCTGCCCGCTGGTTGCTTGTATATTTTAGATAGTGATTTAACAAAAATATCTTTATGTGCAATATCTCTTTTTCTATCTTTGGAAAATCTAAAAAGATCAAATAGAGTCCCCCTTGTGAACTTTAAAAAGTTTAAAGTAAAAAAGATTGGCAAAGCAAAATAACTTGGAATCTTATATTTTTTTGGTCTGAGCGTTTTCTTGTCCTTAATAAATGATAGCAGAGGAGGGGAGAGATAAAAATTAAGATTTGAATAGTTTTTTCCATATTGCTTGATGATTTCTCTTGATTGAGTGAGATGCATGCGAGCAACCTCATATTCATCTTTTATGGCAAATATCCTGTAAAGCTCTTTTACAAGATTTTTTAGAATTATTTCGTTATCAATCTCGTTACTTAATTTTTCTTTTGCTTCATCAAATAGCTCTACAAAAGTTGATCCATATTTTTTATGATAATTAAATAATTTCTTAGCCCGATCACTAAATATTTTTTCAATGCTTTCTGAAGACTTTTGTTTAATAAAATCTGAAAAGATTGCTTGCTTTGAATTAAACACAAACGATCTTCCTAGGTTAAAGCAATAGATATTTTTATCTGCACCTGTCTTATTTAGGAGTATTGATGCCTCTATGCTTTCACATTTTAAAGGAATAAGTCCTGCTTGGAATGCTGCCCCAAGCATTACTAAGTTTGATCCAATAGCATCTCCACTAAACTTTTCTGCAATGATGGTAGCAGGAATAGGTTCTGCAAGATTATGCGTTAGCTCTTTAATCAAAGAAATGGTTTCTTGCTCCATAAGGGGCAGATCTCTGTTCTTGATAAAATCTGCAACTGGCGCAACCGAAGTATTAACGACAGCATGAGTTTTATTTTTAGAAAAGGTTTCTTGAATTTCTTCCTTGATTGCTACTACTGGATCGCAAGCTAAAAGAAGATCGGTGCTTGCTGGAGAAATTTTGTGACTTAAAGGAGTCTTATCCTTAGAAAAAATCTTGATATGGGACCAAACTGCTCCTCCTTTTTGAGCTAAGCCAGTTAAATCAAGTGTTGTAGAAGTCTTTCCCTCTATATGTGCTGCCATGCCAAGCAATGCTGAAACCGTAAGAACACCTGTTCCGCCTATTCCGGTCAACATAATATTAAAGACATCTTTTTCAAGCTGCATTGGAGTGGTTGGCGTCTCAAAATCTGTTCTTAAATGAACTTCATTTGGAATGACTTCAGCGGAAATAAATGAAGGGCAGAATCCCTTTAAGCATGAGTAATCTTTATTGCAATTTGACTGATTAATTTTCCTTTTTCTCCCATATTCAGTTTCCATGGGCTCAATGGAAACGCAGTTGGATTGCAAAGAACAATCTCCACAACCTTCGCAAACTTCTGGGTTGATAAAGATTCGCTTTAATGGATCTTCTAATATACCTCGCTTCCTTCTTCTTCTTTTTTCAGCAGCGCATGTTTGATCAAAAATAATTGCGGTTACACCTTTTACTTTCTTTAGTTCCTCTTGAGCTAGAATAATATTGTCCCTGTGAATAGAAACAATTCCCTTGGAAGTAAGGTGCTTGTGCTTTGAGGGGTTTTCAGAAAGTATAGAAATTCTTTTAACTCCTTCAGCTTTTAACTGTTTAGTGATGCCCTCAACATCCCAATTGGTTCCAATTTCTTGACCGCCAGTCATGGCCACAGCATCGTTATAAAGAATTTTGTAGGTTATGTTAATACTTGCATCAATGCTTGCTCTTATAGCAAGCAATCCAGAATGCTTGTATGTGCCATCACCAAGATTAGCAAAAATATGTTCTTCTTTTGAGAAAGGAGACTGCCCTATCCATGGAGTTCCTTCTCCTCCCATTTGCGTATAAAGCTCAGTCCCTCTATCCATATCCACTGCCATGTAATGACAGCCTATGCCACCAAGCGAATGGGAGCCTGATGGAATTAGTGTTGAGGTGCTATGAGGGCAGCCTGAACAAAAATAAGGCTTTCTTTGAATGGGAGAGGAAATTGAGCCTTGCTCTTGATGTCTTTTATTAATCCATTTAAGTCGTTCTAGAAGTTCAGCATTATTGGTGGATTTATATATTCTCCTAGCAACCACCTCAACAATAACCTCGAGAGGGAGATCATTTTCAGGAGGCAGCAGCCAATTGCCTGACTCATCTTGTTTGCCTACCACGGTGGGCCTGACTTTTTCTTTCCAGTTATATAGCTGCCACTTAATTTGATGTTCGATAAGCTCCCTTTTTTCTTCAACTACTAAAATATGATCAAGGTTTTCACAAAATTCTCTAATACCTTCTGGTTCCAGAGGCCAAGGCATGCCAACTTTATATAATCCCACGCCAAGATCTTTAGCTCTTTCCTCATCAATATCAAGCCATCTCAAAGCTTCTCTTACATCGCCATAAGATTTACCCGATGTAATAATCCCAATTTTTGTATTAGGTCCTTTCCATATGGTTTTATCGATATTGTTTGCTCTTCCAAAGCTTTGAGCTGCAAAACCTTTAACCCTCTGCAGTCTGAAATCTTGATCACGAGGTGAATCCTTATAAAGAATATTTCTAGCAGATTCTGCATACTGACCTAAAAATTCATCAGATGGAATTATGATGTCAAATGATTCTAGGGCAGTGTCATACACCATGGCCGCATCTGCTACATCAGAGACTATCTTCATACCTGACCAACAGCCGCTAAATCTGCTCATCGCTATACCGAGTAAACCATATGGAACTATGTCTGAAATTCCCGAAGGATACAGGTAGGGAATAAATGCACTAACAAAATTATGATCTGATTGATGTGGCAGCGTAGAAGATTTAGCGCCATGATCGTCTCCCGCAATTGCTAGTACACCGCCATAAGGTGAAGTTCCGGCTGCATTTGCATGCTTAAGCGCATCCATTGCTCTATCAACTCCTGGTCCCTTGCCGTACCATATTCCGAATACCCCATCATGCTTGCCTCTCCCAAGGAACTCCGCTTGCTGTGACCCCCAAACAGATGTTGCTGCCAACTCTTCATTTAAACCAGGTTGATGAAATACCAATGCATCGTCTAAAAATCTTTTACCCCTAGAAAGCTCGAGGTCATAGCCCCCTAGGGGCGATCCTTTGTATCCAGATATAAATCCTGCGGTATTTAGATTTTGAAGCCTATCTTTTTCTTTTTGAATTAGGGGCAGACGGACAAGTGCCTGGATACCTGAAATAAATACTGGACCATCTCGTTGAGTGTATTTATCGGACAAAGAAACTTTTCTCATCAAAGCATCCCCCATTCTTAATTACAAAACCTAAATGATTATAATCTCTAATATGTACTTATAAAAATATGGGCAGACTAGTTTTTATGCACTTCTTTTTTCATATTGAGCTGAAACCCTTGTTTTTGTAGACTTGATGCTCTTAGGGCAGATGCGCAACAGTCATAATACTGTCGTATATAAAAGGTATTAATTCTTTATTATTACTATCTCATTAAATCCAGTTATTTTGATAAGAAGAAATATTTCATTTCTCTGAAAACTAAATTACATTTTGAATGTGCCATAATATTCTCAAATGAGTCAGTCAAACTATTACTCTCTTGCCAGTCCAACTTCATTGTTGCTTGATGATAGTCAAATTATTGATCGCATCTTTTCTCACATAGACAATAAAACAACAGATTTAGGTAGCGAAGTTTGGAGAGAGCCGGTTAAAAATTATGTAGATCAGGAAAGGTTTGATAGAGAAATTAAATTACTTAGATCTCTGCCAGTTC
>Ga0181604_10004205_pt1 | contig 11884 bp, 10 predicted proteins | sample 041ome_12_FD_148663 | JGI IMG/M metagenome (GOLD analysis project Ga0181604, IMG submission 148663) | Coastal salt marsh microbial communities from the Groves Creek Marsh, Skidaway Island, Georgia - 041410US metaG (spades assembly) | ecosystem: Environmental > Aquatic > Marine > Intertidal zone...
AACTGTTTTTGAATTTTTTTTGAAACCAAAAAAAAATTCACTTTTTCTCGATTGATTTTCTCTCTCTTTTGACTCCTCAAATGCTTCCTCAAATTTTTCCTCTCTTTTTGCACAAGTTTTGTTTCACTTGGTTTGTGCCAACACTTTTGACTCACTTTTCTTGCTCGTCTCGTCTGCAGTTATCCAAAAAAAACGCCGCGACGAGAGAAAGAACCGAGAGGTTTTTCTCCTCACACAAATTATAGAACACACACCCACATAGAAGAAGAAGAAGAGAAAAGATGGCATCTATTTCGGCCTCCTTCGTCTCCGTGGCGCCTCAAAAACGAGCAGTAAACCCCTCCAAAACGAAATGCACGAGTCAAACGTCGGTTTCCTCGCGCGCGTTTAGCCGAGGGACGAGCGCATCGTTTAGCGGCGAATCCGTGAGTTGCGCGAGATTGACACAAAAAATGAATGGTTCGAATAGAGGACAAAGAAGAGTGACGACGATGGCGGCGAAGGTTGCCGGGTATATTAAATTGGCCATTGAAGCCGGGAAGGCGAATCCGGCGCCGCCGATTGGTCCGGCTTTAGGTGCAAAGGTACGGTTTCCGAGCGCATGATTTTCTTTTTCCCTCCTCCTTCGGCTGCGCGGTGTAAATTTCTTCGTCTCTCAAAACCTGAAAAAGAAAAACTGACCAAAAACTTTATCCTCTGCTTTTACAACAAAATAGGGCGTGAACATCATGGCTTTTTGCAAAGAGTACAACGCGAGAACGTCGGACCAACCGGGGATGATCATTCCAGTCGAAATTACCGTTTTTGAAGACAAATCGTTCACGTTCATCTTGAAAACGCCGCCGGCTTCGGTCTTGTTGAAGAAAGCCGCCGGCGTCGCGAAGGGCGCGGCGGACCCGCAAAAACAAAACGTCGGTTCCGTCACCTTGGCGCAATTGGAAGAGATTGCTAAGATTAAGTTACCGGATTTGAACTGCACGAAAGTTGAATCTGCGATGGAGGTTGTCAGAGGGACGGCGAACAACATGGGCATTAGCGTTGTCGAGGCGTAAACTTTGAGTTGATATGTACAAATTACTACTATTAGAAAGGTGTTTTGGAATACGATAATAAAACTAGCTTTATTAAATATACTTATTACTCTAATAAGAAAGAAAGAAAACAATCATGCCTTACGCGACGATTACTATTTACTCTGAACATATGTATATATATTTTCAACTTCTAAAGGATACATTTTTCTATATTAACCCGTCGAGCGAGATTCGAGCGAGTGGATAAACGCGCGCGTTCCTCCTCTCTCTTTCTTTCTCTCTCGAGCACTAAAAAAAGTTTGTTTACTTCTTCAACTCTCTGTGCAAAGTGTGCTTCTTCATGTACGGGTTATATTTCATCAATTCAATTCTTTGCGAGTTGTTTCTGCGGTTCTTTTGCGTGATGTATCGGCTCATCCCTTGCACGCCCGCTTCTCTTTGCTCCGTGCACTCCAACGTCACTTGCAATCGGACGTCTTTTTTCTTCGAGGCTGCCATGACTTGCAAAGCGCCTCGTTTGTTGCTGGATCCGGAAGACGACTTAGACGTGGACGTAAACGCAGACGTGCTGGAAACTCGGGAGGATAAAATAGACTGGGAAAGGGCGTTCATAGTATCTGTTGTTTAAGAAGAAGAAGAAGAAGAATGATGAAATCGGTGGTCAGTCTCTTTCCAAAACCTCAAGAAGATCCCCAAAATGTGAAGATTTCCGCGCTTTCAATGCGCGGTTTCTCTCTCTCTCGCGAAACGAACGAACAAAAAATCGATGCCACAAAACGAACGCATAAATGCGATGTCGACGAAGCGAGCGCACCTTTTTGACTTTTAAAACTTCGCAACAAATGATATATATTATTTGAATGTGCGTAGACTCTGCAAGAATTATGAGGTTTTGTACGGCGGTTGTTGTTTTATCCTTTTTTTGAGGAACAATTTCACCACAATTTTGGTCTGTCTGTTTGGAAAAAATGACCAACACTACCAACGAAACGACTTTCTTAGTTGACGAACAAACAGGAGGAGGAGGAGGAGGAGGAGGAGGAGGATTAGAGCAGCAAACAAAAATCGGTGAGGAAGAAGCGACGAAGAAGGATCACCACCAGAACGACCTCCAAATGGGAAAAGGAACCACTTTTAAGAGCAGCGCGAACGATGCGAAGGATGAAATGACTAAATTCAAAGTGTATACGAAAACCGGCGACGACGGGACGTCGTCGTTGTATAACTTGGAGCGAAGGAAGAAATCGGACCTCACGTTTGAGGCTTTGGGAGATTGCGACGAGACGAACGTCGCGGTTGGGATCGCGAGAGTACACGCGCGCGATTTCTTTTTGTTTAATAATACTAATAACAACAGTGATGCTACGATTTCAGCTGAAACGATTGAGAATGCGATGCTCAACAACCCCACCATCTTTATTCGAAACGAAGACGGTTCGTTCTCTCTCGCGGATAAGTTGGAGAAGAAGAAGGAGACGAAGAAGAACGCAGACGGAACGTCAGACATTAACTGTTTCGACGAGGATGTTTTACCACATTTGGAGATTATTCAGAGTCGATTGTTAGACGTCGGTTCGGCAATCGCGACGCCGATGACGAGCGAGAAGACGAAAGATGGCATGAAGATGAGATGTCGGTTTGACGAATCGCACGTCGACGCGATCGAATCTTGGATAGACGCGTACGAGGAAGAGTTACCGGCGTTGACGAACTTTTTATGTCCAGGAGGTACGAAATTCGCGGCTTTTTTACACCAAGCGAGGGCGATATGCCGAAGGTGCGAGAGGAAAGTACAACCGATGGTGGAAAGTGGGGACGTGGAGAAATCGGTCGGGATGTACTTGAACAGGTTGTCGGATTATTTGTTCGTGGCGGCGAGAGTGGCGAATCATCGGGTAGGCGTGGAAGACGTGTCCTATAAGAAAGCGTAGTAGATTTTTTAAAGTAGATATCTCATAGAGTTCACCATATTGTAGAGACGCGCGCAAGCAGCAGTACTAGGTTCAAATACATACAGATTAATAATACACACATCATCAGATGTATCTTTTAGAGTTCAACGAGAGCCCCGCACATCGTAAAGAACTGTTCCAACTCCTCCCTCGTCTCGCAAACGATATCGAAATGTTCTTTGTTCGACGCATCGCTTAAATCGTGAGATCCCCAATTTACACCTATTGAGAACATGCACCCAGCCGCTTTCGCGGCTTTCCCATCGCTCGGCGCGTCTCCAACGTAAACCGCGGTGGATACGTCTACGTTCAGTTTCTCGCAAAGCTCTCGAATGCCTTCCGGTTCTGGTTTCGCTTTCGAAACATCGTCGGCGCCTAAACTCACTTCGAAAATAGAATCTAATTCGTTCACCGTGACGACCCTCCTCGCGTACTCTCCGCACGCATTCGATAACGCCGCGTGTCTCACCCCGCCCGTCTTCTTCGTTCTCTCGACGATTGTCCGAATACCGGTAAACAATCCAGCCGTCTCCGTCGTCACTAATCCTACGTAATATTCATCAAAACTCGCGCCTAACTTCTCCCCTAACTCTCTTTCGCCCTCGCTATCGCCACACGCGTGATAGGAAAACCTCTTCGGGGTCGTGTACTTGCTCCCACGTTCGTACTGTTCGAGCGATATCTCGGGCAACTCGTGCTTTTTGAGCACCGTGTTCGTCGCTTCGAAAGCTAAGGTTGTGGTGTTTGCCAGAGTACCATCGACGTCCCAAACGATCAGAGATAGTTTTGAAGAGGAGGAGAAGGAAGAGGAAGGGGAAGAGGAATACACCCGCCCTTCTCGCGGGCTTTGTCCAGCGGAGGTGGCGTTTGTTGTCGTCGTTGCGCCCGTCGATGTTCTTCTTCTTCTTCGTTGTTTTTGATGATGATGATGATGATGAAGCGTTTCCCTTCTCGTAAACGATGAAGACGACGACGAAGGGACGACACCAAAGAGCGAATGACCAGAAGAACAGGGCATGCAATGCGCGAAAAGTGATGATACTGCCGATGTTGATCGCAGCATGCGTGTCTCCGCGCGTGCGCACACTCAGCACACCTCCAAAGCACGTAGATAATAAATAAAAGTGAAGAATTGAAAAGCAACAACGCGTTCAAGATACATTTCTTATATATATACACACAGAGCAATCTGCAATGATATCAATGCTTTCTGTTATCCTTCTTGTTCTTCTTGTTCTTGTTCTTCTTGTTTTTTTCGTCGTCTGCCACCAACTCTGGATTGACGACAATCGGCGCGACGTGCTTGTCCCACAGATGTACGCTCTCTCGCGCCATGTCTTTCGCGCCTTTCTGTAACTCGTCTACGATCACCGTCGGCTCTTCCATGGTTTTCTTGGCGATTCTTTCAACCTCTCGCGTGATGCCTTTCGTTTTCTCTTTGAGGAAGGACTCAGCCTTTTTAAACTTTTCAGTCGAGCGCACTTTGTCAGCTTCTTGTTTAGCCGCAGAGACGGTTTTCAACGTCGCTTCTTTCACGTGCGGGTAGTTTTCTCGAGCGAATTCGACCGTCTTCACGGTTGCAATTTTCGCAGTTGGAATGACGGTATCTCTCAACCACATTTCCGTGGATTCCAGGAGTTTTTGCGATTTGGTTTGGTTTCGTCTTTGTTCTTGTTGCTGTCGTTGTCGATGTTGGTGGTGCATGGATCTTCTTCCACTCGGCGCGCCAACAGAAGACGATGGACCACCGTACCCCCCGTTTGCGCTATTACCACTGCTACCGCTATATCGTCCGCTTCTGTAACGCTGTTGTTGTTGATGCTGCTCGTCGTCGTCGTCGTATTGGGCCGCCAATCGCTGTCGAAATTCCTTTCGGAATTTTTCACGGTTCAACGGAGGACCGTCTCGATCTACGAGCGTCGCTTGGAGTTCCGCGGCGGCGTACGCCGCAGCTTCTGCAGCCTCTGTAGCTTGGTCCGCCGCCGCGCGTGCGTCCGCCGCCAGCGATAACGCGCGCATCAAGCGCGGACTTCTTGTGTTTATGCTGTTGCTCTCGTGCGATTTGCCTCGCATCGGAGCTGGAATATCAAACGTCTCTTCTTGTTGTTGACGTTGTTGTTGTTGTACAGATGATGGAGGTGCAGGCTTTCGCGATTGATGTATTTGTTGTTGTTGCTGCTTCTCCGCGCGCTGTTGAATCTCTTCAATCTGTTGCAGTTCCTCCAACGCTTGTCGTTCCCTCGCTTCGATCTCGTCCTTTTCCTTCTTCTCGGTTTCCAAATCTACGTAGTGTCGCATCGCTTCGGCCATCAATTCTTCCGCCGACTGCTTTGGCGCTTTCGTGCTATTGCTATTGCTACTCGCTTTACTACTGTTATTATTATTGGTCGTCTCTGTACCGACGCTACTTTTCGTCGTCGTCGTCGTCGTCGTCGCCGCCGCATCCATCGCCGCTTTCTTCCTCTTCGATTCTTCCTCCCTCTCTTTTCTCTCCACGTTCTCCGTCACTCGCCTTCTTTCCTCGTCTTGCTTCTGCCCGACGTACACGACGTTCTTTCCATCCGGTGGCTTCATCGCACTCGTCGGTAAATTCGCGTTCCGTCGCATCCGTTCGTTCTCCTCTTTCACCTTCTTCTCGCTTTCGATTCGAACGAACTTCGCGAGAAACGAGGCCACGATAGCCGCCACGCCCAGCGAGGCAAACGGCACGAACAAAGAACCAGAGAAGTTATCGTCGCTTCCGTTGCTCCCGCCATCACCATCATCACCTCCACCACCTCCCCCGTTCCCCCAGTTATCATCGGTTGGTGGTTTATTCCCTGGCGGTGGCGGCGGCGCGGCGTCTTCCATCGGCGCCACCGAGGCAGCCTTTGGCCTCAACAGAATTCTTCTTCTTTGGTCTCCTTTCTTCGTTAACGATCCTCGAGAAAAGGTGTCGTTCGAAGCACCACACCTTTTCACCACCTTTTCACGAGAAGGAGGAGGAGAAGACGAAGACGAAGACGAAATCGTCGAAAAATTCGTGCCGATCGTCATCGTCGCGATCATAATTTCGTCTCTTTTACGTACTGTTGCGTGTGTTATCACTTTTAGTATAATGCAAAGCGTCCAAGAGAGAGGAATTTCTGATTCAATTTGCCCCAATTTCCCCCTAACAGCCTAATAAAAAGTAAAAAATTGAACGAGTGGTGGTGGTGTCGTTCTAACGCAACGTTTTTTATCGTTATAAATCACGTATTGACAAATCTTAGAGCTACTAAACGAGAATACGAACATCGACCACCTTCTAATCTTCCTCCTCCTCTCCCGCCACGTCGGCCATCTCCTCGTCTCCTTTTTCTTTCTTCGTTTTCTTATACTCTTCCATCTCTCGTTCGTAGCGCTCTTTGTCCTTCTTGGCGAGCTCTTCGTATTTCACCTTTTCGTCGCCGGTGACGGATTTCCATCGAACGCCGAGTTCTTTGGCGACGTCCGTGATGGAAAAGTCCGGGTTTTCCTCTTTCACTTTCGCGCGCATTTCCGCGGAGAAGATCATGTACGTCGACAACGGTCGTTTCGGCGCGTTGGGGTCTTTTTCTTTCTTCTTCTTGGCGTGGGGAGAGCCCGAGTTTGTTTTCGCTTTCTTCTTCGCCGGTTTCTTCTTTTTGCCGCCGCCTCCGTCCGAGTCTGAATCCGAGTCGCTTTCTGAGGAGGATGAATCGGTCGGTTCGCCCCCGTCCGAGTCCGAGGCACCTTTGAAGTCTTCGTCTTCCTCGGAATCTTCGTCTTCGTCGGAACCTCTTTCGAGATCGGGACCCGCGTCGTCGATGCCGGCCATGTCGTCCTCGTCAATCAAGCGATCCGCCAAGGCGTTGGCGTCGACTTCACCCATGGGTAAGCCCTTCGCGGTTAAAAAGTTGACCAAATTTTGAAACTCTGTTCGGGAGATGCCGTGGAATTGGTAACTCAAACCTTTCTTCGTCGTCAACGTCAAATCGAACGTCTTACTCGCGCCGGCGCCGCCGCCGTGGCGTTCAAATTCACACTCGGAAACGTCCTCGTATCGAACCAAAATCGGCGGTTTCGGCAAATAAAAGAAGCCTCTCTCGAGTAAGTACAACAAACCGACGTCGGCTTTGTGCGAGACGCGAATGGCGGCACCGCCGGCTGGGGAGACGAACGTCCCTTGTCTCGTCAATTTCACGCCCGCCACCGCTTTCAAAACTCTCGCAAAAACCTCACCAGCCGCACCGGTGTACTCCTCCTCCACGGCCTTGAACCTCTCCTCCATTTCCCCGGTAATTTCGATATCGTCCGTCTCTTTATTCGGTTTCCTCGGCGCGACGGTGATGATATCGTCGTCGTTGAACACCGTCACGATGAACGAATAAAACGTTTGTCCTTTCCTAATCGGTGGATCCAAAGCTACCACCACGTGCGTCTGATGCGCGTTCGGTTTCGGCAACGCGTACACTCTCACCACGGACGTGTAATTAATCTTAAAATCTGCGGCAGAACCAGTCACTCGAACAAAGTTCGGATGCAACGCAAACGTAACCTTTCCTCTCGGCACGACCAAGTTGGCGTCCTCGAACGCGCACACCGGCTCGCCCAACGCCGGTCCAGTCGCCGCAATCGCATCAATCGCCGTCGCCAATCGTTGCACTGCCATATCATCCGCATCATCCACGTCCTCCCCTGCCCAAGTCTCCGCGGTTAACGGGACATAAAACGCCATCTCGACTAAAGCGTCTTTACTCTGTTTCTCGTTCTCCTTTCCTTGTTGCATCTCGACGATCAAATCGTTCTTCCCGATTGGGTTCACCCCGGCTATCGCGTTCGCGTTCACCTCGAACGAACACTTCTCGTTCACCTCGAATTTAAAATTGCTATTAGAGACGACGATGTCCCCCCAGTTTCGTCCGTTCGGTTGACACTCTCGTTGTCGCACGCGAACATTTTCAAACTGCGCGGCGACGAACTCTTTCAAAGGCTTCACGTCAGCGCCTCGGAAACCTTGCAAAACGATCGTTTTCGCGGAACCTTTGTCCGGTTTTACTCGCAACAAAACCTGAACGCCACCGGGGACTTGCGAGTAGTTGATCTCTTTGATATCCGTCGCCGGTGCGACTATCTTTTTACTCGCAGCAGCGCGAGATTGATCTTCTTTTTCTCCGTTTTCTTTTTTCGAATGTGATGATGATGTCGTCGCAGTCCACGTGACACCGGTGGCATCCACGACGCACGCGCCGGGAACTTTCGGCCCGTTCGTGATTAAATCGATCGCGGGGTATTCCAATTTATTCTCCGTCATTTTGTTTCTCTCTCTCTCTCTCTCTAACTCTGCTTAAACTGCTGTGCTTTTGCGCTTCCTACTAACGAGACAAACGTTTTCTGCTCAAAATGTTTTGAAGCTCGTTTGGAGAAAAAAAATTTGAAAAAAGGAGACGAGAAAAAAATTTAGGGTGTTACACCCTACTCAAATTTCCCTTGCTGATTTCGATGGGAAAATATCTTTCTCTTCGAGGGGAAAAAAACGAGAGGTTTTTCAGACAAACGATTCCTTCCTTACAATTCCGCACAGAACATTTACACACACGCAAACGCCCATCTGTCTCTTCTCCCGAGAAGATGGAGCAAACACTGCTCCTCGCTGGACGGCGACACGCATCTTTTCTCTGTTCCTCTTCTTCTCTGTCTCTGTCGAAGAAGTTAAAGAAGAACATCAGAGGTGGAGGAGGAGGTGCGCTTTTTATTTTTTGTAACCAACGACAATTTTTCCAAATCATCGGATCCTTTCTTTTCTCTCCTACATCTCGCTCAAACTGTATTTCTCTCACGTCTTATAAACTATCAGGAGGAGACAGAGTATTAGGAGGAAAAAAATCACCAAAGATGTCGGTCAAGAACAAAGCAATCGCGGACCCGTCGTTCACCACCAGCAGCGAAGAGAATAATAATAATAATAATAATAATAACAAAGAAGCAACAACAGTCATCCCCACGCAAAAGCATTCCCAGGGGGTTTTACAGATGCGATCGTCCTCAACAGGAAGAGGAGGAAAAAAAAGAGGGCAAAAAGTGCCAAAAAGTGAAACCTCAAATCTAGAGCAACAGTTGGTGGAAATGAATGACGAAAAAGCGAATCAGCGCGTTCGCGGAGGTATACAAAGCCGGGAATTCGCGACGGTACAGATGATCATGAAAATGGAAGGGCAGTGTCGAGTGACGTTTCAGTTTCCATCGGATTTTGATCGAGAGGTTGGACAGACGTTTAAAGTGTTTGGGAGGTTTAAAGTTATTTTGAGCGAGAAGTTTGTCGAAGAGGCCCCGACGGAAGTGACCGGGAACGTCATCGTGCACGATAAGAGTCCAGCGATGGAACAGTTTCGAAAATTGGAACCAGGGGACGAGGTGAAGATTTCGTGCTTTCGAACGTCCGATTTGATGGATGGTCCCGAGTGCGATGACATTTACAATCACGTTTTGGAAGAGGAAGAGGAAGAAACGAACGAGGACATGAAAGGCGCGCAAAGTCTTTTTTTCCAGGACGACGACGTAGACGACGACGACTTGTTAAAGATCACGCTCGGGAGCGAAGGTAAAGCCAATCACGACGAAATTTTGGAAGCGCATCGACGAAACTTGGAACATGCGGCGTTGGAATCGCCTTCGGCGGTGACGACGGGTGAACAACAACAACAACAACGCTCGAGCGCGGGTAGCGAACAAGGGTACGTCTCTGAACAATCGTTTTTCGGCGATTCAACCATTCCGGATGCGACGCCGCAGTGTTTCGTGGAACACCCCGGGGTTATCTCGTGTTCGAAAAGGTTAGTTAAAGAGAACGACGACGGTTCGTTTGAGTTATGGATTAAAACGAAGGCGTTTCAAGCTGTGGATTCCGATCCTTCCATTTACGAATCGGTTTCAAAGAGAGGCTTGATTGCCATCGGCGCGAAAGCGTTGGAGGAAGAAGCCAAGCAGTTCTCGGATAAGTGCAGAAACGAAGCCGTGGACGAAACGACCAGAGAGGCGAGCGAGTTTGCCAGAGAAAGAGAAAACATCCACGCGGGCATTACCAACATTTTGCAGCACGGCGATATCGTCAACTGCGTCTCGCTCGCGAAATTGAATTCTTTTGGACATCCGACATATAAATTGCGCTTGCGATGCCGAGATACCGGGAGAGAGATTGATTGCATGTTTAAACCGAAAATTGTCGGCGATGGCGACGGGTGGCACCAAGTCTTGATGGAACTCGTCGCGTATAAACTCAATCGCGTTTTAGGAATGGATTACGTCCCGCCGACGGCGTACAGAATGAATCGAAAAGGACCGGCGTGTTCGAAGAAAGATACCCAAATGGGGAGCAATCCAATCCAGTGCGATTACAAAGAGTTTGACGAAGGGGCGTTTATCTATTGGGCGCAAGAATCACAAACGTTGAAAGAGGTCCATCCGGAACACTGGAAGACTTCGCAGAAGCAAGTCTTGTCGGACACGAGAGTCATGGACGTGTTACTCGGAAACTCCGATCGACACCACGGTCATTTTCTCTTTGCCGAACACTGGGTAGATGCGAATCCAATTCCAGAAGTGTTTAAAAACGAAATCAGCGACGACAACGGCGATCGACAACATAAGAACAATCACAACAACGTAGAAGACACGCGATCGAATCATTATCCAATTTTGATTGACCACGCGGCGGCGTTTAGAGACGGCGCCTGGGTCGACATGACGCACGAAAACGCGTTCCAAACCGGACCAACGTTATGCGTTTCCGCGAAGACGTACTTCCGGCTGCGATTACTGGACGCTCGAGCGATTGCGAAAGAGTTTGACGGTATTTTGACCACTTCCGAATGCCGCCGACTTTTATCCAGACGCAACGACTTGTTGCGGTATTTAGACAATCTCGTGGCCGAGAAAGGCTACGAAAATGTCATTCTGTAAATTACTACTAACATCCCTGAAATTACTTTACTATATTAATAATAATACGAAGATATATAAGAGATTGAGAAGACCGAGAGAGAGATTGAGAGAGTAGAAAATAAGTTCAACGTAATTGATTGACGATAACTACTGTACCAATCATCGTTATAAAATACAACCGTGTAAAAGATAAAACTGTTACATAACGAAACTACTAAGAAATATTATAAATACAAACCCCTCGATCGATCGACTTCTTTCTCTTTTTAAAAGAAACCGCACCCTCTGCTCTTCGCCGGTTTCAACACCTTCCCGTCTCGCGGACCGTTCACTTCGTGCAATATATCCCTCTCCTCCTCCGTTAACTTCACCTCAATCTTCAACTCGCACGGTTTCACAAAGCTCTCCAAATACGCGATTCTCGTCTCGTACTCTTTGATCTCTTTCGCGAACATCGTCTCCGCTTCTTGCCTTTTCGTTTCCAACTCCTCCAACTTTTTCTGCGTCTCGTGCAACTGCACTTCCGTCTCCGTCAACATCGTTTGCATTCCACTCACCGCGGATTGCAAATACTCGTGCTTCTTCGCTTGAAACTGTTCCTCGGCTTCTTGCCTCAAAACTTCTTCTCTCTGCGCTTTCTCCTCCGCCACGTCGAGCATTTTCTTCATCCCAGATAACGCGGAGTGTAAATCTTCGGGAGATTCGAGCCCGTAATCGTGCGTTGAAATCAGAGACGCATTTTCAGAGTCTTGAATCAGTTGTTCTAACTTCTTATTCTCCAAGGCTAAGGCGTGCAGTTGCACGCGCACGCGAGCCAGCTCTTCTTTCTTCTCGCGGTAGGATTTTTTCGACGCGAACATCTTTTATACTTACGATGTGTGTGTAGACAAATATAATAATACTTCGTAGAGATATTTCTGTCTGTTTGTTTTGTTTTGTTTTGTTTTCTTTTTTTTTTTTATGGTGTTGTTGGTGTCT
>Ga0181604_10004214_pt1 | contig 11873 bp, 9 predicted proteins | sample 041ome_12_FD_148663 | JGI IMG/M metagenome (GOLD analysis project Ga0181604, IMG submission 148663) | Coastal salt marsh microbial communities from the Groves Creek Marsh, Skidaway Island, Georgia - 041410US metaG (spades assembly) | ecosystem: Environmental > Aquatic > Marine > Intertidal zone...
TAGAACGGTTTGAAGATATTACGAAGTTTGTCTGCGGGAATTCCCGAACCGGTATCGCGAACAGAAACCTCGGCCCAGTTCTCTTCCGTGTTACTGCGAACCGTGACAAACAGTTGCCCTTTCTCTTCCATCGCCTGGCGTGCATTCACCACCAGGTTCACGAGGACTTGTTGAATCTGGCCCGCATTCAGATTGGCTTCGGGATGTCCGAGATAGTCGGTCTGCCAGCGAATGCGATTCATCTGCAAGTCTTTTTCGACCAGCACCATCACACTTTTGACCAACTGCACGACATCGGTTGGCTCTTGGCGGTTTCCTTGTTGCCGAGCGTAAGACAACATGCCGCAGGTGATTTTGGAGGCACGTTGACCGGCGGCCAGAATTTTTTCAAACGCTTTGACGCGGGTCTTTTCGTCTTTATGACGTAGCCCCATCTTGGCGTAATTGATGACGGTGGTCAGGATGTTATTGAACTCGTGAGTCGTCGAAGAAGCCAACGCACCGACAGAGCTGAGCTTTTGCGTCTGCATCAGATTCGATTGCAATTCCTGAATCTGTTCATTGAGTTCTTCGACTTCGCGGAGCAAATCTTCTTCGTTCGGGTCCGTCATCTCAAGCACCATCCTTGTTTGTTCATCTTCTTGTGGCGAAAAATCCATTTCTCGCGACTGACTCTGTATTTCAAGTATCGGAAGACGAACAACAGCGCTTCATCCTGAGAGTTAGTTCCTTCTGGGATCTCAAGAGATCACCCCGGTTGCCGGAAGCGGGTAAACCACCGGAGATCGATAAGATAGGAGGTTTTGAGAGACTTTTCCCTTTGTAGTACCCGTTTAAGATGCGGGGCTCCGGAGTTGGGGTCTCTCAGGACCGAATCTTGCGACCACAGGAAAGAACCACTTGCTCTATTCCACGGGCAACATCGGAAGAATCGGAAGCTAGTCAACGCATCACGATTGTTCGGCTTATTGAGTTGAACGCCTATTGGGTAGTACTGGCGACTTGTTCGCCAGTGAGAGATCGCCAATGTAAATCAGGACGCAACGAAATCTCCCCCTTACAATGTGAGCAACTGAGATTTCCTCGCGTCAGCGAGCCTGGAAACTGAGGGCAGTGGTTTTAAATGTTGCAGATGGTGACAAAATATTTAGCGGTCTCCGAACGATTAGCTCCGCTTCGATCTGTTAAAAGTTTTTAATCAGGAAAACAGGAACGCAGGAAGCATGCATGTGATTCAGGTTTTCATTTTAACAAAATTATTACGAGCCAGAAGAACGCTTGATTACTCAGCACTTTACTCCTGCCTTCCTGTTTTCCTGATGCCATAAACTGAAGAACAGGTAGACCCTAAAATCGTATTCTCGCCAACAAAACCATTGATCAACAGCCTGCTAACAACCATGGCAACTCGAAATACCCATTATAGACAGCTCGCTCATTTCACCGCGCATCCTTCATCATCTGAATCGCTTCGGGTGGCAGGTCGAGAACTGAGATCGAATGCGGATGGATAATTCTCGTTTTAGGACCATCCAGGACCGTGAGTTCAAACTTCCCACCCACGACAACTTTGATGCGGTATAAAAAATAGAATTCCTCGGGAGTAAAATCTTCCGACAAATCCCCAAATTTTATAATAATTCGATCCGGCCGAATACCACCGGCCCAAGCCGGTGACTGCGGTCCAACAAGAGGCCGAAACGCCATCTTTCCCACGAGATTGAGTTTTCTTCGTGTGGCGTCATCGAGAGGTTCGACCAGATAGCCTGGGTGACTGGCCAATACTGACTGATTAATCGATTGTCGCCAGGTGAGATCGTAGTTGAAGACTTGATGCAAATATGTTTTGAATTCCAGCTTCTCAACGTGATCTCCTCGAACAACGTAGGAAGGCCTATGAAGTTCATGATCGATCGCGAGGAATTCCCGATCTTGATAAGCATTCAGCAAAGCACGAAATTCGGTCGATGAAAAGATCCGTTTACCTTTAAGGATGCCGAATCGATCTGCAACTTGTAACTCATCGGCAAAGATTGAATCAGACGCAATATCTGTCAACTCAGGTGTGATCTCATCCACGACACTCACACCCACTTTTTCCGCGGGAGGCCAAATCCAGTAATCGTTTTTCATACGAAACTTTTTTGCCTGTTTTTTTTCTGTCCAAAGCACATCCTGCATCTGATGACAACAAATGCATTGACCGTCGTTCTTCAGATCCCCCAAATAATTGACACTGGATTTCCATTTCTGAAATTCAGGATTATCAGCAATGGATCGCATTGGTGTTGAGATGGGAACAACCTCTCCATCGGCGTTCCAATCTTCGCGACGAGGATCCCAATGATGGTCCAAGACGGCAGACATCCACTGAACTGCATCACTCCAAGTGACCTCCGGTGATTCAGGGCTGATCCTTCCAAGAACGCTATAAACCTGGCCTTGTGGCGAGAGTATCCAGCACCACCACGTTTGATCGGGATCCTGATAACGCCTGAAAGGCATTCGATTGAGATCAATCTCCTGCCCATCTGTAATATGGACGGTAATAAATTGACGCAACAAGACGGCCATCTCGGGGGTCGGATTGAGCAGATCATTGGCGAACTGACCCGATCGCGAAGATCCCGGGCAATGAACGAGAACCAGCAGAGGTCGTCCCTCGTTTTTTACCTCATTCCAACCTTCTTCAAGACTGTCTAACCAAGTAAGAACCGGTGCGGCTTCTGGCCAATCTCCCTGCGGTTCTGTGAGAAACATTTCAACGAGAAAATCTCTCTGCGGTTCCACAGCAGGAGTTTTCTCTTCGACTATTGGAGGAGGAGGTGTCGGCTTGATCTGTGCTTTTTCTTCCACAGCATCACAACCACCCAGAATCAAGCTAGTCAGTAGGATTGCCAGTGCAAAATACTTCATCATTATATCAGGGCAATCGCATGATATTTCGGCTTGTGAGTTGCATGGTTTGATGGTTCACACGTGAGGCCAGGGATTGCCTCGGAATACTCAGAACTCACTTCCGAGGAACCGTTGTCATGCTTACAAAACCTCCTGCCATTTTAACAATCTTTCACGCGCTGAGCGATCCTCGACAAGTCAAAAAGGTCGATCATAAACTCTCCGACATGCTGGTCATCGCCTTATGCGGAGCCATCTGCGGCGTCGATAACTGGGCCGATCTCGAACGCTTCGCGTACGCCAAAGAAGACTGGTTTCGACAGTTCCTCGAACTCGAAAACGGCATCCCCTCGCACGACACCTTCGGAACTGTCTTCGCACGACTCGATACCGAAGAGTTCCACGACTGCCTGCAACAATGGATCGAATCGCTGGCGATTTGCTTGCAGGATCAAGGCGTCCATATCGACGGCAAAACCCTTCGCCAAAGTTTCGATTCAGAAGCGGGGCGTTCGGCATTGCGAATGGTCAGCGCTTGGGCCAGCGGAGAGAACCTCTGCCTGGGACAGATCGCCGTCGACGAACACTCCAACGAAATCACAGCGGTTCCCAAACTGCTGGAAATGTTGGAACTTTCCGGGGCGGTGGTCACGCTCGACGCCATGCACTGCCAGCAGGAAACCGCCAAGGCGATCCGCAAACAAGAGGCGGATTACATTCTCACTGTGAAAGGGAATCAGGAGTCGCTGCGAGAGATCATCAGCGCGGAGTTCATACGCTATGCGGAAGACAATTATCGCAACTCGCGTGTGCGGACTCATAAAACCATCGAACGAAACCACGGTCGAGAGGAACTGCGAGCTTACACGGTCGCTCCGGCCCCCGCGGAGCTTCGTGATGGAAAGTGGTGCGACATCCAGGCGATCGGCATGGTGTATCGCGAGCGAACCGTGAACGGCAAGACTTCGGAAGAGTTGATTTACTTTATCAGTTCGTTACCGCCGAAAGTGCGGGCGATTGCGAAACATGTGCGGAATCATTGGGCTGTGGAAAATCAGTTGCACTGGTCGTTGGATGTAACATTTGCAGAGGATGCCAGTCGGATTCGGAAAGGGAACGGCCAAGAAATCGCGGGCGGGTTTCGTCGGGTGGCGTTGTCTTTGATCAAGAGAAACACGACGGTGAAAGCGAGCCTGCGGGGGAAACGCTTGATGGCGGGATGGAATCCAGAGGTCTTGGAGAAGATTCTCTCGGGAAAATAAGCCTCAACTCATGCGATTGCCCTGGAGTAGGGACAGAATCGCGAACATGGTGGATCAATTATTTCCGCAGGTGACTAGGCCAAGCGAAAAAGATCATAACAGATTTATGGGCAATCTGCACGACTTGGCTCAAGCAGCCTTCCGCTCCCATTTTTGTTTCATGCGTTGGAAGCCGCGAATCCATCGATCATAATCGTCTGTCTTCAGTTCCATGAAATCGGCCACTCGTGCATGCGGCAAGACCAGAAACTTTTCTTGTTTAATTGCTTCTAATGTGTCCACGGCGACTTGCTCTGCCGTGACCGCGTCATCCGCAAGGTATTGATGAATGGGATCATCGTGGTCCAGGAATTCGGTATCCACACCCAAAGGGCAGATACAAGACACGTGCAGTCCCGACCGGCCGTATTGAATCGCCAGCCATTCGGCGAAGGCAACATCAGCATGCTTGGTGACGGAATAGGGCGCCGACCCGACTTCAGTCAAAACTCCCGCACCCGATGCCGTTGTCACAAATGCTCCGCCTCCTCGTTCCAACATGCGCGGGATAAGATGTTTGGCGGCAGAGACTCGCGACATGACATTCACATCCCAGATTCGCTGCCATTGATCGTAGGGTGTTTCAATCCCCCCTTTAATCGTGATGCCGGCATTCGCGCAGAAAATGTCGATGGGACCGACTTCTGCTTCGGTTTTGTCGATCAGATGACGGACATCTTTTTCCTTGGAGACATCGCAGGCGATGGCGACTCCGTTGATACTTTCCGCGACATCTTGAGCGGCATAGAAGTCGATATCAGAGACAACAACCGTGGCCGCTCCTTCGCGGTCAAATTGCCGTGCAAGTGCTTCTCCGATGCCTCGTCCCGCTCCAGTGACGACGACAATACGATCCTGAATATCCATAAGAAACCGTCCCAATTCACGCTGTCAATATCGAGTGGTCGAACGACTCGGCGAAAACTTATCAGATCCTTAATAATGCTCCAAGAGGGATCTTTCAGAGGAGTTACTGTCGATCCCATTTTTTTGATAAGATCTCAATCATGTACGAAATACCTCAAACAACCGAACAACTAGATACATGGCTCAGCGAGCCCACCGACGCTGTCCGAGAGGTGCTCTCTGACTTGAAAGGAGACATCCTCATTCTTGGCGCAGGCGGAAAAATGGGACCATCGCTCGCAAGAATGGCCCGAAGAGCGTCACCTTCACGTTATGAAGTGGTAGCCGTCTCTCGCTTCCGTTCGGCAGAGACCGCTACTGAACTCTGCAAACACGGAGTCCAAGTCGAATATTGTGACTTGCTTGATCGCAATCAGGTCGCTCGTCTGCCAGAGTCGGCGAATGTGATTTACATGGCGGGTCAGAAATTCGGAACCGTGGATGCCGCCGAACGTCTCTGGATGATGAATGCGGTCATGCCCTCGATTGTGGCCGAAAGATACAAAAATTCGCGAATCGTCGTTTTCTCAACTGGTTGTGTCTATTCGTTTTCGAAACCAGAGACGGGCGGTTCGAAAGAAACTGATCCTCTAAATCCTCCCGGAGAATACGCCAATTCTTGCATCGCTCGAGAACGAGTCTTTTCGTTCTATTCCCGGGAATACAACACACCAGTGCTCTGCTTTCGACTGAATTACGCGATTGACCTTCGATATGGCGTCCTGCGAGATGTCGCCGATAAAGTCTGGAACGAACAACCGGTCGATGTGACGATGGGGCACGTCAATGTGATCTGGCAAGGAGACGCCAACGCACGCGCCTTACAGTGTTTGGAGAAAACAAGTTGTCCTCCCACCATCTTGAATGTCACAGGCCCCGAATGTCTCTCCGTAAGAACACTCGCCGAACGCTTGGGACAACTGATGGAAAAAACACCGCATATTACGGGTCACGAAGCATCGACGGCATGGCTTTCAGATGCGTCCAAGTCGATGGAGTGGTTCGGGTCTCCAACGGTCTCGATTGACGAGATGCTCCAAGCAACTGCCAACTGGGTTATGCGGGGTGGGGAATCGCTGGGCAAGCCGACTCATTTTGAAACACGGGACGGAAAGTATTAATCATGGATGTCCGTCGTAAATTGCTGGAAGGACTATGTATCCCAGCTCATCCACTTGCGCTTACTGCAGAACGGAAACTCGACGAGCGTCGTCAACGCGCACTTTCTCGCTATTACCTGGCTGCAGGAGCAGGAGGACTTGCCGTCGGCGTACATACCACGCAGTTTGCGATCCGAAACTCGGATGTTGGATTGTTCGAGCCGGTGCTCACAATTGCAGCGGAAGAAATCAATCGTTGTGATCGAGAAGTCATAAAAATCGGCGGTCTCTGCGGCTCAACGTCACAAGCAGTGAAGGAGGCGGGACTGTTGAATGATCTGGGATATCACGTCGGTCTGTTATCCCTCGCGGCATTTCCGAACGCCACCCCTCAGGAACTCATGCAGCATGCACGCAATGTCGGTGAAATCATCCCACTGATGGGCTTTTATCTGCAACCTGCCGTTGGCGGACGCGTCTTGCCATACTCATTCTGGCGAGATTTTGTTGAATTAGAATCCGTTGTCGCGATCAAAATTGCCCCGTTCAATCGATACCAGACATTGGATGTCGTCCGTGCGGTGAGCGACTCTGGACGCAACGACATCGCCCTCTACACTGGAAACGATGACAATATCGTCGGTGATTTGGTCACCCCCTTTTCATTGGGCTCGCAACCCCTCCGATTTGTCGGCGGATTACTGGGCCATTGGGCAGTCTGGACGAAAAGAGCATCCGAACTGCTCAAACGCTGTCAGTCGGAACCGGTCTCTGCCGATTTACTTGAACTCGGAACTCAAATCACAGATTGCAACGCGGCATTTTTCGATGCGGCGAATGACTATCGCGGATGTATTGCTGGCCTGCATGAAGTGTTGCGTCGGCAGGGATTGCTGGAAGGTCTCTGGTGTCTCGACGAATCAGAAGGGTTGAGTCCGGGGCAAATAGAGGAAATCAACCGTGTCTACACGACGTATCCACATCTCAATGATGACACTTTTGTCGCCGAACATCGTGATGAATGGCTGAGTGGCTGAACTCGGCGATGAGTCATCGCTTTATCGAAAACGAACAGCTCTTATGGATGATCCCAGATGGCTGACCAAGGAAACTCCTTGAGGCGTCAGGTTCTGGACGGCAAATTCCAGGCGGGCACCAACTCTTTGAGAATTCACGGAATTGCTAATCTGTAATCTCAGCACTCCGTTTGAGACAGTCCAATGCCCCGATGAGACAGGGAGATTAAAAAAGAGCATCGAGAATGTGCGAATGCGAGGAACGTCACGTGACGTCACGAATGTTCCATCCTGTTTTAACCAAATATAGAACGGAATGCTTTCTTGTGGAACCCTCCACGTCCCAACTAGAGCCAATGCGATTTTGAGGTCCGTGGGAATCAACTCTTGCTGTTGAATGGGCTTCGCTTCACCTTGTTCCTTGGGTTCACCAGTTGTTGCCGAATTTGTGTTTGTCTTTGGTGGGCGAGAATCTTTTTTCGGTTCGCTTTTTGTATTAGTGGGGTCGCGCTCCAAGACCATCAAGGCGTGGCTTGACTCTTCATTCGAGATAAAAGCATCTGGTCGATCTCTGGCGGCGTCGGCTGACAGGCAAACGGTGAGGCGATTCCCATCAAATTTATAGATTCCCCATCCGGTCGTCTCATCATGCAAGAGAATATTGAAGTGTGGCGGGTTGTGTTTGTTATCGACTTGGATCGTTTTTGAGTATTGTCGATGATCAAGCACCGAATGAAAGATAATCTGATCCTCGTGGATTCGAAACTCACCACCGGAATGCAGCACCTCTGGAAACTCGTCTTGCGGAATTTTCACGCCGGAATCGGTGAGTTCGACGACTTTCCAAGCTCCCTGAAACGGCTCGAGGTTTGGGTCGGCTGCCGATAGAGTGAGGTTGAGTAGCAGAAAGTGAGCTAGAACAACTAAAAGAGATCTGGATAACAGCATTGAATATTCCCCTAACGATGAAAAGTCTCTCTCATTCCAGTATGAGAGATCTATCATGAATAGGCAAGATGCAAGAACTCTGCTCTCTGGCTAGAACTCTCCCACAACCTCGTTTCCGTTGCGAGTCAGCAGAGCTCGAAAGAGATCCACATCAATATTTTCGCTGATAAATCGAGCGCTGCCATCGGATAGAGAGAATTGACAGCCCCCTACATGAAGCGAAGAAAACTGAAATCGCTGTTCGGCATCATTCGAGCATCCCGTGGCGGGGAGATTGAACCCGGCTTGTGCACAACCGGCATCAGCCTGCCACCAACGCAACACACCTCGGGCAAAACCTTGTCCTCCACCTCCCCCCGAACCACCGCTACCTGAGCCTCCTCCGCTACCGCCACCTCCTGAACCGCCCGAACCAGAGTTCATGGCCCCACGTGCCCAGCCACCAATTTCAAAGCGGATTTCCCCCGTGCTGATGGTATTCGATGTCCCATCTGTCACATCGCGGAATGAATTTGAGGAAAGGGGATACAGCAAGCCGTCATCGTTGCCGGGGCGTGTTCCTGCATTGGCGGCATAATGGCTGGGACCATACGCATCGTCGATGACAGAGTCATCCTGAGAAGCACACAGATAAACGGGGAGTTTTTCTCGGACGAGGCTTGCGTTGACGGCGTCATCAAAGCGAACATTGAAATTGTATCGCTGGAAGATGGGAGCTTGATCGACAAACGGTAAAATCATCGATTGCCAGGTATGCAAATTGTCTGACGAATTGCTGGAACCACTGGTTCCCAACACACCCATCGGGAAAACGCGATGAGTCGATTGATAATTGTGTAAAGCTAAGCTGATTTGTTTGAGATTATTTTTGCACGATGTCCGTCGCGCTGCCTCTCGTGCTTGCTGAACAGCGGGAAGTAACAATGCGACCAGGACGGCGATGATGGCAATCACGACCAGCAATTCGATGAGAGTAAAGCCGCGAGATTTCCGTGAAGCTGAGAAAGTGAGCACGTGTCTTTCCCTGTGTATGGGGTTAATTGTGAAGTTACGGAAGCTTGATCGCCTGATATCCAAAACTTGTTCTTTCGACAAACAGGATGTTCTGTCCATCTCGTTTGTTGGGCCTTAGCTTGTTACGAAGTGTAACTCTTCCAGATCGTAGTTCTGTTTCATTACACATGACTTTGACGTTTCGATCTCTGATAGTACCAACAGAATGGTCGCCTTCCAGTTGATCAATCCAACCGTCGAGATAAATGATTCTGCCATCATTTTCCGTCGCTGCCAGACCAATCGCGGCTAAAGCTCCGATGATGCCGTCATTGGTGCCGCCGAGACCTTCCAATCGAATGTTATAACGATCGGCAAGATCGTAAGCATCTTCTTGAGAGAGAAGTTCCGATTTGCAATCCATTCCAAATTGAATCATTGCTGGAGGAACATCTGCTGCGATGGCCAAACCGGGATCACTGCCCGGAATAAACTCTCGCAGCATGCGACTTCGGAAAGACTCGTAAAGTTCTTCCATCGATTGTTTTTTGAGTGGAGAAAACAGGAGTGACGCAGAACCGTTTTGGGAAGTGAATGGGACCCGATCATCTTCGAATAATTGATGCCGGAGAACTTGGTGGCATTTCCAGTCATGACGAAGTTCTTCGACGATGATCAGGGCAAGTTTGTTGGTGCCTCGCGAGTCGATTGTATCCGTATCATCAATGCCGACATAATACATCACGTCGACTCCCGACTATCCGACTGATAGCGGAAGAAAATCATCCCGCAGATCAGGCCCGCGAGAATACCACAGACGGCATAGGTCACAATCGCAGTCGAAAACCAGATCGAGAACAATTTATTGAAACCGATATCTTTTCCCATCCACTTAAAGGTTCCACGGACCAAAAACGCAATCGAGTTGGTTGCCAGACCTGCCAATGCCAGCATCCACCATTCTGAGATGTGCTTCTTGAATGACCGATGAAGTACATCGAGAGTTGGGCCAAAAACAATCAGGCTGGTAAATGCACCAATGCCGAGTCCATCATTTCCGGGCACCAATCCGCGAAACAGTAATCCACTCAGAAGAGCAGATGTTCCCATGATGGTTCCGGCATACCTGCGAGGAGCCAATGCGAGACCAAAGGAGATCGGTAGCACGGCCTTCAAAATGGCGTGCCCGGGGATTGAAAGATCAAGATTCACAAACGTCGATATTGCCGCAGCGGTCACACCGGCACTGACGAGAATCAATAATTCGCGCGAGCTCGCAGCGGTGTCCGATTCAGCAGGAGAGAGTCTTGAGGTTCGACGTGAAATGGTTTGTGTGGTCATGGACCGATCTTACCCAACCATTTCACACTGGTAAATCAAAAACAGCGAGCAAAGATGGGATCCGGAATTTGTGAACTTCTCGATTCGATCTGCTGTCTGGATAGCTGGCAGGCATAGAGAGAGCGTGATATGATGTCTTTTACGGAGAGATGGCAGAGTGGCCGATTGTGCTGGTTTCGAAAACCAGTGTACTGCAAGGTACCGGGGGTTCGAATCCCCCTCTCTCCGCTCGATTGATTGCCCTTGAGCTGTAACTTTATAGCTCAAGGGCATTTGCATTTCTCAGATGCTCAGAGTTCCCTGTTTGTGGCACAATTTTGTGTCATTTTGTGGCAGAGGGGTTCTCTGAAAGCTGGCTCAATGGCTTCGAAATCATCCATTCGGATTGGAAGCGTTGTTCAATCTCCCACGTCAGTATTTCGGGAAGATGGCCGGGGTTGGGAAGCGGTCTTCGGGGTCGCTGCCATCGCCAATGAATTCTTCGCGGGGAAGGTTGACCTGAGGCCAGTTGGCAGGGCGAATGCGCACGACCCTACCAGGACGGATGCCTTCGATGATGAGGTCGGTCTCCAAACGAATCTGAATACCGCTGCTGCCGAGTGGCGGCTCTCCGTCTGCCTTTGTGACCTCGAGGATTGATCCGCGAGAGGCCATGTGCGCGGGGCCATAATTGCCGCCAGTGTGCTTCAGCGTATTTTCGACTCCATTCATCATGGCGGAAACATCCTTCTTGAAATCGGCGTAGAGCGAGTCATCCATGCCGCCGAACAAGGTCGCCGTCACGGTGGCGCGACCAAACTTGCCGTACTCGACGGCATCGACCCAGGCGGGCATCCAGCGACCGCGGATGAAGGTTTTGTGCGTTTCAGTCTGACTGCGGGCCGCTCGCTGCATTGCAGTTTTGTCGAGCCAGATGTCCGAGATATGGAACCGAGTGAACACTCCATCTGGCGTGGGCTTCCAGGTGATCCCGAGAAGAACACTCTGCCCTTCGAGAGTTTTCTTTCCGATGGCGGGCCAGATGCCCTCGGCGATCAGATCCTCGACGCCGAGGCACTCGCGGCCGCGCCAAATGCGAGTGGCGGCGTCGAAGGTCATCGATTCTTCGTTGGCTTGGCCATCACCGTCCGCTTTCGTCTCTCGACTGGCAACAATCATGCCCGCGTTGTCCTTGATATCCACCCCGATCAGCTTCCAGGCTTGGCCAGTGCGCTGACAGTAGCTGGGCTCGTCTTCGAGAAGCAGGATGTGGTTCTCGGCAGGGTAAATGCCTGCGCCGCTGTAGCCAGAGTTTTTCTTCCGGCTATCGACCGGTAGCACCGGCACGGCGGAGGTTTGTGGATCGGGAGGGAGAAAGGCCCGGACGTGCA
>Ga0181604_10004220_pt1 | contig 11867 bp, 10 predicted proteins | sample 041ome_12_FD_148663 | JGI IMG/M metagenome (GOLD analysis project Ga0181604, IMG submission 148663) | Coastal salt marsh microbial communities from the Groves Creek Marsh, Skidaway Island, Georgia - 041410US metaG (spades assembly) | ecosystem: Environmental > Aquatic > Marine > Intertidal zone...
TTTATCTATTTTTTTAAAATCTTTAACTATCATTTATCTAGAGATATAAAATCGTTTAAAATACTTAAGAAGTCGTTTACCATTTCATCAGTAATACTGTTGTAGTTACTAACCCTTACGCCACCCACACTTCTGTGTCCATTAAGTCCAATGAAACCTCTAGCTATACAACTAGTTAAAAATTTTTCTGTTTTAGAACTATCTTTAAAATCAAAAACTATATTTGAATAACTTCTTAAATCTATTGGTGCTACTAAATTAAAGTGTTCGTTATGTAAATCAAGAAAATCATAAATTTTACTAGCTCTCTTAAAATTATTTTTTTGTATTTCATTTATGCCCCCGGTATCTAAAACCCAGTCAAGAATTTTTAGTAAAACATAAATGGAGAAAGTTGGAGGAGTATTAAATGATGAATTTTTTGAAATATGATTATTAATATTTAAATAGCTTGTTTGATCACTCTCTTCTACAAAACCTTTTTTTACAATACAAATAGTCACACCAGGAATTCCTAAATTTTTCTGTGCCCCTGCATAAACATACGACAGATTTGTCCAGTCAAATTCATAGGAACATATATCTGATGACATATCTATGATTAACTTTTTATTATTGAATAAATCAAAGTCTCGCATCTGAATCCCCTCAATTGTCTCGTTTGAAGTCAAGTAAAGATATTCTTCGTCTAAATTATTAGTATATTTTTCAATATTTTGAAAGCCAATATCGTTTAAAGTGAAATTTGAAATTTTTTTTCCAAAGTACATCTCAAAATCTTGATGTGTTTTCCTTCCCCATGTGCCTGAAATTAAAAAAGAGACATTATTACTGAGGCTTCTCTTATTTGCTGGTATAAACGTATTTTGAAAAGTTGCCCCACCTTGTATAAAGAAGATATCATAGTCATCTGGAATCTTTAAGATATCAACAAGTTTTTTCTTTGCAGTATTAACTATATCTTCAAATACTTTACTTCTATGAGATATCTCTAAAACTGAATAACCGAGATCTTTATAATTATTTATATCTTCAGCAATTTTGCTTAGAACTTCAATTGGAATTTTAGATGGACCTGCGGAAAAATTATTTAACTTCATTTTCATCCCTTGCAATCATTAAACCTAAATATAAGCCAAATATAGGTAGTAAATCTTCAAATGATGATAAAGAAATAACAAGTATCAGAAGCGAGGCTTTAATTCCCGTTTTGATGTTTTGATTTACTAATGCCAAAATAGCTAAAAATAATAGAATTCCATATATAGGTCCAATTGAGAAAAGATTGAAAAGAAAATTATTTTGTAAATTTATATCTTCATATACTAAGAAATATCTACCAGTACCAAAAGATTTTGATAAATATTTTGTTTGTAAATACTTTGGTGAAGTTCTATTAACTAAATAATTTTCATGCTCTACAAGTGTTGATAAGTAGTTTGTATAGATATTATTTATATTTTGAAAACCTGTTCCAGTCCCAAATTCTAGAAAATAAGTTGTAAAAGATAAAATATCTCTTCTTTCTCTGTCTTCAAACTCAAGAATTGAGGATATTTTAGAAGTATCGAGATTAGAGGTAATCTCTATTTCAGTATTGTCTTCAATAATAACTTCATCAACATTTTTTTCAATTTCAGGGCACTCTATATTCGAAGGGCTTATGTCACATTCCTTTATTGGTAAAAAAAATGTAATAAAAAATATAGTTAAGAAATATATAACCTTGGGGTTAATTTTATTAATAGTGATATCAATTACAAAAAATAAAACTACGTAGACTAGTGCTAATTCACTTTTTGTTAGACCAAAAATTACTCCGGATAATAAATAGAATAACTTGCTACCTCCTATTTTGTAATGCAGTATTAAGAAAGCGGGAAATAATATAGAAACTAAAAATACTGGCTCTCTAAAAGTGCCTACCATTCTGTGGCTTTCAGAAATCCAAAAATTTGATTGAACGTCGTATCCAAGTATTCCTGTTCCTGGACGATTTCTAAGTGGTTCGTAGAAATTAAAAATTTGTGAAATAAAAGCATAAATTGAAAAACATCCAATAAAAATATATGCTTTCTCTAAGGATATCAAAATACTTGATAATCTTTTTGTTTTAATAATGACATTCATAACTAATACAAAAGTTAAGAAGCTGAAGACCCTTAAGATTAGATACTGTGAGTCATAATCTTTACCAAATAAATTTATTAAAGTAGGAATTAATGCTGTAATAGTAATAACTGTAACAACTTGGTTAGTTTTAATTTTTTCAATAATTCCTATATATAAAAAAATAATAAATATTAATCCACTGCCTATCCACGAAAGCGGGATATTAAGTACTTGATAGGAGTCTAAGAAAATAAGAATAATAGAGGCAATACAAAAAATTTTAAAAATGTATCTAGAATCAACTGCTTTTTTTAACATTACTATAACTCTAACTAATGAAATTAAATATTACTTAAGTTATTTATTGAGATTACGAGTTTTAAAATAAACAAACAGTTCGTATAGTTTTTGACATACCATTCCGATAGCTATAGATAAGGCTACCGCGATATAAGACAAATTATGAATTAATAAAGATGATAGAACTATAAAAAATATCAGGTAAATAAAGCGACCTATTGTATGCTGTAGTATTAAATTATTTAAAAACAAATAATGCCTGGTCCAAAAAGTTAATAAGTAAAATAAATACCCAATAAGCAGTATTAGCAATGGTTCATAGGAGTTAATGTAATCATTACCTGCAATCAACCTGATAAGCTCTTCACCAAGAAATATATAGAATATCAATAATGCACTAGCTATTGGGATTAAAATTTTATATATTAAATTTCGAAAATCAAATTTTTCATCATTATTAATTTTATTTAACATCCAAGGAGAAAAAGCTACAACAATATAGTTAACTGGTTCTACGAGTTTTCTAGCAACCCTGTAGACACCTGCGGAATAAAAATCAGTTAAAAGACCCACCACTACTACATCTAGTTGTGTGGGTATCAAACCTACAGCTTGATCAGCTCTAATTTTAAGAAAATTATTTCTCGATAGGTTAATGTACTCTTTAAATCGAACTTTTTTATTTTGATTAGTGTTTTTAGTTATTATGACAAAAAACACTAAAGCTCCAGTGATAAAACTATGCAAAGTTAAAGCAATAAAGAAATTTTGAATTGTTGATTCATATAAAATAAAACCTACAACAAGAAGAAATCTTAAAATATTATTAAGAGTTTCAATTGCAGAATAGATTTTCATATCTCCAATATGAGTGAACATTCCTTTAAAAACTTCAAGGAGATTTAAAAAAATCCTTGAAAAAATAAATAATATCAAATAATTTGGAATAGATTCAATACTTAATAGTTCGAGATTTATAGAAATACTCATCAGCAGTATTACAAAAATGAAAGACAAAAAACCCATTAAAAGTTCAAAAGTAAGAGAACTTTTCAAAAAATTACCATTGTGACTTTTGAAATTCATAAGTACTAAGTCGGAATTTCTAGAACTTAAGAATCTAAAGCATAAACCTATGATCCCAAGATACACACCAATAACTCCATACGATTCAGGGCCAAGACTTTTTGCAACAATCCTAATTTGAATAATTGCTAGTACCGCAATTGTGCCTTGAGATAAAATTAGCTCTTTAGTTTCAGATAAAAATTTTTTCATAATTTTATGTGGAGCTGAGGGGATTTGAACCCCTGACCTCTTGCATGCCATGCAAGCGCTCTGCCAGCTGAGCTACAGCCCCCAATTATTAAGACTATCCATGTTGGTAAATTAACTCACAATCAAAATACAAATCTTCAATCATATAAAATTCTCTAGACTCTTGAGTAAAAATATGAATCAGAATATCTTTAACTTCAATTAATAGCCAAGAAGAATTTCTTCCTTCAATATTTAAATTGGATTTTTCATTAATAAACATATTCATCTTTTTAACAACTCCATTCATTTGGGTGTTAGATGTTGATGTGCCAATAATGACTTTTTGATGACTGGACTCAGAATTTCCTTTAAATACACTTATATTTTGTAAATTTTGACCTTCGAGAATATTGAGAATGCTGTCAGTATAAAAAGACTCGATATATTCTTGTTTTTTCAAATTTGACACTTATAAATATATTACCATGTATTTATAAAGGCACTATTCTAAGAGTGAGGACATTTTGAAAAAAATAATCATCATAGGTGCTGGTGAAGTTGGTAACTTTCTTGCAAGCAAACTTTCCAGTGAACAACACGATGTTACAGTTATTGAAGCCGATAGCATGAAAGTTGACGAACTAAACTCATCACTAGATGCTCTTGTAATTAATGGTAATGGAGGTAGCCCATCATCACTCTTACAAGCTGGTGCAGAGTCTGCTGACTTAATTATTGCCGTTACAGATGATGAGAATGTAAATATGCTTTCTTGTTACCTTGCTAAAAACATGGGCACTAAAAAGTCATTTGCAAGAGTTCAGGATAGTTCACTTAAAAGCGAATTAGATGACTTAAATATTGATCAGATTATTGACCCATCGGAAAGTGCTTGTGATGAAATAGAAAAACTTCTATCTAGAGCTGGAATTTATGATATTCATGAATTTAGTGGAGGAAAAATTCTTTCAGTTGGTGGAGTTCTTACTGAAGACTCACCTTTAATCAATAAAAAATTATCTGATATTCATGAATTTGGAGGCAGGGAAAACTGGTTAGTTACTGCATATGTCCGAGAAGGAGATTCATTTATTGCAAATGGAGATACAGTATTAAATACAGATGATCATGTAAAAATTATTGTGAAAAGTGGTGATATACAAACTGCAACAGCTTTAATAGGTATTGACTTCAATTATCAAATTAAAAAAGTTATCATTATTGGTGCTTCCCGATCTTCTGAATTATTAGCTGAAAGACTTTATAAAGATTACGAAATAGTAGTCATTGATGATAATAAAAAAGATTGTAATAGGATTGCAGAAAATAACTCGCATGTGATTGTTGTGAATAATGATCCACGAGACCCTAAAAATCTCATAGACCTGGGTGTGGGTTCAGATACAGCAATCGTAGCACTTAGTAAGAATGATTCTAAGAATATAGTGTGTTCTTTAGTAGGAAATGCACTAGGTGTTCCAGAAATAATCACTAGAGTCAATAAGATTGATTATCTTGAACTTCTTAAAGAAACATCTATTCAAGCAACAATATCAACAAGAATAACAGCTGCTAACTCAATTTTACAAGATGTGAGATCAGATCAGGTAAAATCTGCACTTACTTTTGAAGATACCGAAGTGGAAGCATTGGAAATTCTACTCTCAGACAAATGTCATGTTCTAGACAAATCTTTGACTGAATTAGAACTTCCTGAAAATTGTTTAATTGCTGGAGTTATAAGAAGAGAGAAAACATATATTCCTTCTGGTGATTGGAAATTTGTAAACAAAGATAGACTAATAGTTTTTACATTGCCTGAATCAATTGAAGAAATTGAAAACGTATTTTGTTAAATACTGATGTTTAAAATAATTTTATTTATCAGTGGAGGTCTTTTACCTGTTCTTGGAATATCTTTATTGCCATCAATGATCTATGCATATTTAAATGAGCGAGAAAATTATGCCAACTCATTGCTATTTTTATTACTTTCATCATTGCTTATTTCATATTTAATTAGAAAATATATTAGTCCTTCTCGTCAACTGAATACTATTCAAGGATTTGGATCTGTGGGTCTGTCATGGATTCTTTTATCATTGTTTGGTACTCTTCCATACATTTTTTCAGATATTAATTTGAGCTATATAGACATCTTATTCGAGACAATTTCTGGTTTAACAACAACTGGCTCCTCAATAATTACTAATGTGGAATCAGTTGATAAATCTCTTTTAATTTGGAGATCTACAACTCAATGGCTTGGTGGTATGGGTGTAATCGTTTTAACAATAACTGTATTGCCATTAATTGGCGCAGGAGGCATCAATCTATTTAAAGCTGAATCTCCTGGTCCTTCAGCAGATAGGCTTACTCCAAAGTTTAAGGATACAGCAAAATTATTATGGGTAGTCTATATTTCATTAACAGTTATTGAAACTGTACTGTTATATATATCCGGATTAACTTTATTTGATTCTTTTAATCACTCTTTGACAACACTGTCTACTGGTGGCTTCAGTACATTTAATTCATCTGTCAGTAACTTTTCTCAACAAAGTAAATTAATCATTAATGTATTTATGTATCTTGCAGGAATTTCATTTATATTATTATTAAGAACTTTTAAATCGCGTAGTTTGAAAGAATTCTACAAAAGTACAGAGTTTAAGTTTTATACATCAATAGTACTTATGAGTTCCGCTTTATTTTTCGCAAAAACATATTCTATATCAACTGGAATTAGTGAATCAATAAATGATGCCTTTTTTACATCTTTGACTCTAATTACAACTACTGGCTTTACAAATTTGAATTATGAAAATTGGAATATTAACTATAGAACATATATTTTAGGTCTTATGTTCTTAGGAGGTATGGCTGGCTCAACAGCTGGTGGTATAAAAACAATAAGGGTGATAGCTTTACTGAAATCAGTTAGAAATGAGATTAGAAAAATATTTTATCCCAATGCCATATTTAAAATAAGAATGTCAAAATCTATTTTGCCAGAAAAGATGATTGAATCTGTTCAAACTTTCTTTATTCTTTATGTTGCTATTTTCGTATTAGGAACCTTTGCTCTAAGTATTTCTATTAATACGTTTAGTGATCCTATTTCTTTTGAAGGTGTACTAAGTGCCGTAGCATCCGCAATGAATAATATAGGACCTGGTCTTTCTGAAGTTGGACCTGTCAAAAACTACTACTTTCTTGACAGCTCCTCAAAAATTATTTTAAGTATTTTAATGGTTGTTGGTAGGTTAGAAATTTTTCCTATTGCAATACTTCTATATAGAAAGACTTGGAAATCTTAATATACAGACTCTTCTTGGATAAATTGAATAACATTTTCAGGTAAGTGTGCAGTAAGACTTCTATTATTTGTAATTAAGCTTCTGATTTGTGTGGAACTCATGTCTAACTCTTCTCCAGAAATTGTTTTGTAATCGAAAGGGAAATATTCTTCAATTTGTGTGATATTAATGTCAGGTCTTGGAGCAATCAAAAATTGTACAAAATTATCTAAAATTTCATAATTATGCCAAGATTTAATTCCCAATGCAGCATCAGCACCTAATATAAAAAAAGAACAATCTTTATCTAAACTAAGTTTTTCTAAGGTATTTGCGGTATAAGTAGGTTCATCTTGGTTATTCTCAATATTACTAATTTCAAACCTACTTTCATTTTCTATTAATAAAGAGGTCATTGCATATCTTTTTTTATAAGACACTGAGTTATCTTTTTGCCAAGAAAAACCAGTAGGAATAAAGAGAACTTTATCAAGATTGAACTGATTAAGAGATCTGTAGGCTATTTCTTTATGTGCAAAATGCGGGGGGTCAAATGTTCCACCAAGTATTCCTACCTTCATTATTTAATGACCTTTTTAAAATTTATATTTTCAATAAAATTTTTCAATTGGTTAAAATTTCTTACTTCACTATAGGATTCGCATACCTTTTGAAAATCCATAAACCTACTATCCCCTGTATTCCAGTACTGCTTTCGCTCAGGATTCATCCAATATATATTATCAAAAGATTTTGATAGTTTGCTTATAGTTTCTTGAGATATCGACCTATAGTTATTCCTTGCGTCACCAATCACAAGTAATGAATTAGTTGAGGAATTTACAATTTTTTTATTTAATATTAGCTCATCAAATGAACGTTGGTAATCAGAGTGGCCATCAGCTTTTACAAAACTATTCCAATTATTTAAGATACTCTTGATATTATTAATTTTCATTTTTTGTAAATCTTTTGTAATCTCAGTTAAACCATCTATAAATACAAATGCTTTTACAGATCTGAATCTCTGAACTATTCCAAATAATAGAGTCAATCCAAATAATGAATAGAGAGCCATTGATCCACTGATATCACATAGTAAAATCAACCTTGGTTTCTTTTTCACTCTTGGCTTAAAAACTGTACTATATAATGAGCCACCATTTTGTAAAGACTTTCTAATCGTTTTTCTTAGGTTTAATTTACCTTTAGATAAAGAGTTAGAGTGTTTTATAAATTTATTAGCTAACATCATGCCAAGGACTTTAGTTTCTTTAAGTAATTTATTTCTTTCATCATTATTTGTATATAGAAAATCTGTTTCTTCAAGATTTTCTTTTTGGCTTAACTCATTTGGCATATATGATTCTTTAAATTGATTCCTCATTTCCTGAATTAATTCAAGCAATTTCATATCCAAGTTGTTAGTAAAGTTCTCTTTATTTTGACTATTAACAATCTGGTCAAGCTCGGTTTCAAATGAAATGTTAAAGAATGAAATTTCATTTTCATAACTCTGAGATTTCTTAATCTGGTTTAACCAATACATATTTGAAACTGGTCTACTAAAATCAATTTCACCAAAATTGTTAAGAATATCCTTTGGTATATTGTGAAATCTAGTATTTACATCGTCTGTAAAATTATCAAAATAATTTTTATCTTTATATTCATCTAAATCAATAAACTCTGGTCTATCCTGTTTTATAACATAACCAAAATACTGACTAATTAAATCTTTTAATTTATCTTTATCATTCTTATTGCTTGGAAGTAAATGATACATAATTTGTAATTCATCATTAACTGACTTAAGGCCCTGTATGTTTAAATAGTTTATTAAGTCACTAAATCTTTCAGAAGGAAATTGTAAATTATTTTGTTTACAGATAGCCGAAAAATTTATAACATCATCAGTTTGTAAATTCATTATCTTGTTTTATTTTTTCTGTATATGTTGCCTGATCTTCATTATCTTTAATTAGAATTCCGATATTTGAATCTAATTGATCGTAATTATTTTCATGATTATATTTCACCCATTCAACTGTTTCTATTAGAGATGGTGGTTTATTTAAATTAAGTTTTCTAAGAAACGCACTAAAAAGTGAATACTTCTTAGCTTTATCTTCAGAAATTGAATTTACATTATTTAATATTACTTTTGTCTCTATCTCAACAGATGGATAGTCCAAATAAAAATAAATGCATCTCCTTCTTAAAGCTTCAGATAATTCTCTTGTTGCATTTGATGTTAAAATTGTTAAATTATTCTTCTTGCCAACAATAGTTCCAAGTTCAGGAATAGTTACTTGATTTTCAGCTAAAACCTCTAAAAGTAAAGCTTCAAACTCTTCATCGGATCTATCAATTTCATCAACTAAGAAAAGGCAATTGTCATTTTTAATTGACTGCAATATTGGTCTTTCTATCAGATAATCTTCTGTAAATAAATCTTTTTCATTTTTTTCATTTTGTATTGATAAAAGTTGCTTCTTATAGTTCCATTCATAAATAGCTTTATCTTCATCTATGCCTTCATGGCATTGAAGCCTGATTAATTCTTTTTGAAGTAATTTAGATAATGTTTTTGCTAAATATGTTTTTCCAGTTCCGGCAGGTCCTTCTATTAATAGTGGCTTGTTTAGAAAGATTGCAGCATTAACTACATCTACAAGATCTTTAGTTGCAAAATAATTGTGTTTTTCAAATTCTTTAATATCAATTTTTGATTGATTCATTTTCTAATAGTTCCATTTCCCTTAACAACATATTTTTCTGATGTGAGAGCTTCAAGACCCATTGGGCCCCTTACATGCAATTTTTGTGTGCTAATTCCTATTTCAGCACCAAATCCAAACATTTCTCCATCTGTAAATCTTGTCGAAGCATTTACAAAAAGTACAGATGAATCAATTGAACTTGTAAAAAGTTCAGCAGCTTCATCTGATTCAGTAAGTATAGATTCAGTGTGACCTGAAGAGAATAGATTAATATGATTTATAGCCTCATTTAAATCATCTACGACTTTAATAGCCAATTTTAAATCATGAAATTCAGTTTCATAATGCAAATCAGTCGCTTCTTCAATATTCTCATGATTATTTACAATCTTCTTATCAAGAAACAGCTCTACATCTTCGTCAAGTAATGATTGAATGATTTCGTCACCCATTTCTTTATATATATCATTATGAATGATGAGGGTTTCTAAGGCATTACAGACTCCAGGTCTTTGCACTTTTGAATTAAGAACTATATTTATAATATCACTTCTTTTTGCATCAGAATGTACATAAAGATGAACATTTCCATCTCCATCAAGGATAAAAGGAACTTTAGCATTTTCAACTAAGGCATTAATAAGACTTCTTCCACCTCTTGGCACAATAAGATCTATATAGTCAGTCATCTGCATAAACTTAAGTGTATCTTCACGGTCTTTACTGTCTATTAGTTGAACAATGTTTTCATCTAAATTATTTTTTTCAAGTGCATTTTGGAGTGTTTGTAATATTGCTTTATTTGAGTCTAAACAATAACTAGAACCGCGCAGAATAACTGCATTACCAGATTTCAAACAAAGTCCAGAAACATCGCTAGTAACATTTGGCCTTGCCTCATAGATAACTCCAATAACACCAAATGGACTTCTTACTTTACTAATGGATAAACCATCGTCTGACGTCCACTCTTTCGTAACCTCGCCCACTGGATCAGGAAGAGGAATAATTTTCTGCAATCCATTAGACATTCCCAATATTCGCTCTTCATTTAGAGTTAAGCGATCAATTAATGCAGGAGAAAGATTTAGTTCTTTTGAATTTTCTAAATCTAGTTTGTTAGAAGAGAGTATGCTGTCTTTGTTTTTTATCAACTCTTGGGACATGTCATGAAGAACTGTGTTCTTTTCTTCTGTGCTCAATCTTGCAATTACTTTAGATGCTTTTTGAGCATTAATTCCAATTTCATTAAACATATGTAAAGGTTAATTAAGATTTCTTATTAGTAAAATTATTTACAAAATAATTAAATCATCTTTATGAATTAAAACTCCATTTTTATTTTTATCATCTGAAGCTATTTTAGCTAAGCCCTTAGCGACTACATTATCGTCAAAAACTATTTCCAAACCATCATTGATGTTAAACTTTTTATCAACATCGATAACTCCAGAAGATAGGAGTGAAGCATCATTCTTCAATGCAGAGTATGCTCCTTCATCGATAGTTACTCTTGAAATTGTTCGCATTCCATAAGCAATCCACAATTTTTTTAATCTAATTTTATTTTCTGATTCTAAAATTAATGTTCCTACTTGTTCCCCATTTATAGCCTTTGTAATATTTTCTTCAGACCAAGAAATAATTTGAGTTGGAATACCGGAAAATCCTGCCATTTGAGCTGCCATTATTTTTGTTGAAAAACCTCCCTGGCCTTCGCCGTGTTCAGATATGGGAATAAGATTAGTGAGTTGTGATGAATCGTACTGAATAAAATCTATTACTTTTGCTTCAGAATTTTTATCAGGATTAAAATCATACAAGCCTTCTTTATTAGTAATAATCAAAAGCTTTGATGCGTTTACAATAATTGCCACTATAGCTGACAAACGGTCATTATCACCAAATTTTAATTCCTCAGTAGCAACAATATCGTTTTCATTGATAACTGGAATTATATTTTGAGATAATAACTCATTTAAAGCTTGAGTAGTGTTGATGAATTGCTCTCTATCGTCAATCAGATTTTTTGTAATCAAGACTTGAGCAATCTTTAAATTATATGTAGAAAATATTGTTTGATATTCATTAATTAACTTTATCTGTCCAACAGAGGATGCTACTTGTAATTTCTTCATTGAGGTCGGTCTAGATTGATAACCTAACTCATGTG
>Ga0181604_10004235_pt1 | contig 11841 bp, 6 predicted proteins | sample 041ome_12_FD_148663 | JGI IMG/M metagenome (GOLD analysis project Ga0181604, IMG submission 148663) | Coastal salt marsh microbial communities from the Groves Creek Marsh, Skidaway Island, Georgia - 041410US metaG (spades assembly) | ecosystem: Environmental > Aquatic > Marine > Intertidal zone...
GGAGGTTACTGGAGTAGCAAACTCGAGGTACAAGCGACAGGAACCAAACTCCTGCTTGCTCCGGATATTTCCTGCCCGGGACACGGCAACCAAAGCCCCATCCTCGAATTTCCACTTGGTGGGAGAACCATTCATCGCCGTCCAATTGGACATCGAACTCTCGGTGCCATCAAAAAGAACAATCGCGCCGGTGGGTGGTTTACCACCCTGGGCATCGTAGGGCTTTGGCTCAACCACCGGAGGGAAACTCACTTTTGCAGGGTCAGTCTCATGAACCTTAACTCCATCAATAAACATATAATTAACTTTCTTTCCGTTCTCCTCACGCACCTCGGTACGAACCTCGGGGCTATCTCCGAAGAGATGACATGTACCAACAAGAATGGCTAATAGATACGAAAACCTAGGTAAATTTATCATAAAACCTAGTCTGCCAAAAGTAGAACAGACTACGCAATCGTAATTAAGGTAAGAAAGAGGAATTTCTTCCCGAGCTTACGAGCCTCAATAATAGGGCTGTAGAAAGAAATACACCACGGGTCCGGTGACGGCCACATAAAGCCAGATCGGGAAGACACGTTTAGCCAGCTTTCGGTGTTTGGAGAACTGGTTGGTGAATGCTTGTACAAAGGTAAGCAAAATAAAGGGGAAGCTTAGTGCAGCTAGTCCAATATGTGAGATCAGGATGAATAAATAATAGGGTCTGGTTCCACGAACCGCTTCTCTTTCCTCTGAGCTTAACAACCCGTCGTGGTTGGCATCGCCAAAGAGAGTTGCTGGAGTGGTGATATGGTAGACCACATAAGAAAGCAGGAAAATAAATGAACAGGCAAAAGCTGCATAAATCATTTTGCGATGCAAGGTGACTTTCCCCGACTTGATTGCCCAAAGTGCCAAGATCAGAAAGACCGCAGCAGCCGAATTGAGCAGGGCATGAAAGCTAGGCAGATAACTCAATTCCACTCCATCGGGAAGAGGAAACTTAATCCGTTGCATCATCACCACTAAGCCAAGAACTGCCGCAGATATAACCCATGCCAAGCGATTCAGTTTCTTCGCTAATACACCATCTCCCGAACGGGCACGAAACTCTTCAATCTCACTCATTAAATAAACTCTAACCAAACATCCGTAAAAGGAAAGCCCAACAGAAAAAGCTTCCCCTTAAAGACAGGAGTAATGAAAAGGTTGATTAGCGAACCTTCATCAAACCACGCATCACAAAGTGGTGCCCTGGAAAGGTGCAGACATATTGATAATCCCCAGGCTTGCTCGGTGCCTTAAATTCAATGATGTCCTCTTGCTTGTGGTCGATCAGTTTGCTTGCCCATAGGATTTCCTTGCTTTTGGGAACAAAGGCTACATCGAACCCACCGGCGCCCAAATTAATCGCGGCCTGCCCAACCTCGTCCGCCTTACCCGGATTGACCATCACCACATTATGGGGCATGAAGTCAGGATTGGCGAAGATCAACTTGACTGCCTTACCCGCTTGAACGGTGAATTCGGCAAGATCGTACTTCATTTTCTCGGGGATCGTTCCGATACGAACGGTAGTTAGCTCAGGAGTGTCAGATAGAACTCCTGACTTCGCCTCCACTTCGATATGCTCTTCCTCAACCTCCTCAACTCCCTTGGTAGGGTTGGCATTGTACCAGTGGTGTTGCACAGTAAGGGCGGCCACCCGAGCGTGCGGATGAGGAGATTTAAGCAATTGATTGAGCAACCTGCTGTTGCGGTAGTTGTGTTGCTGGTGCACCCAAAGAGCTTCGAGCAAGTGGTGTGCATCCTCTTTTTTCTTCGGATCAAATTGCTTCATCCATTCCTGAGTCGCTTTGATCACCTCGGATGAATCACGCTCGCTCAACTCAACCCTTGTACGATGGCGCACGCTATCCACCGGGTGCATCAAATTGACAAGAAGCTTCTCTAGAGGCTCCCCATCGATTTTGACCGCTTTTTGCAGGGGCTTCTTTTTGTAAGTAAAACGGTAAATCCGCCCATGCTTTTCATCCCGGTTGGGGTCTCTGACATTGTGCTGCATGTGTCCGATGATTACATTCTGCCAGTCGGAGACATAGAGGGCACCGTCGGCCCCGAAAATTGCATCGGTTGGGCGGAAGTTCTTATCCCCACTGAGCATAAAGCCGACCGACTCCTCCTGCACCTTGGATCCATCAGATAGGTCCTTGATCACGCTCAGTTTCTGACCACTGGGAGTTCCCCAGACCTCACCAAATTCGGACTGGCTGGAAACCTCTTTGCCGTTCTCCCACTTCCCGCTTTTGGAAGTCTTAGTAAAATCACCATCCCGATGAAGTTTGTACTGCTTCACCCCAAGAAACCCGATGGTATTGCAAATTAGGAAATCGCCCTGCATAGAGTCAGGGAAGTTATCACTCGAGACAACCTCACATGCGGGCACTGGGCGCACTTCCTTGGCTAGCAATTGTCGCATTTTCCATGAATTCCCATCCGGGTACACCTGGAAAGCCCGCCCTCCCGTTCCATCCGTCGCATAGTGATATCCCCAATAATCAAAAGCAATCCCGTGAGGGTTGGGGCTGTTACTGGCATGAAACGCGATGGTATGCCGGCGGGGATCAAACCGGTACATCGCCGAGGCAGTGGTCTTGAGACTCGCACCCCAAGGATGCTCGTGATTGTGCTGAAGAAAGACCCCACTTTGCCAGTAAATTCCACCATCCGGACCGTAAATCAGGTTGTTGGCGGAATGGTGGGTGTCGGAGGTGCCCAATCCCTGCAACATCACATAGCGTACATCCGCTTTATCATCTCCGTCGGTATCCTTGAGAAACAGTAAGTCCGGACCAGATGTTACCAGCACGCCTCCATTCCAAAACTCAAAGCCCACGGGGTTGTGCACCTTGGCAAACTCAATGACCCGGTCGGCTTTACCATCGTTGTTGTCATCGGGCAAAATGACCAAAGCATCGTTCATAGGTTTCATTGGTTCCCACATTGGATAAGTAGGCCATACCGCCGCCCATAAACGACCCTTGGTATCCACCTGCATTTGCACGGGATTGATCAATTCAGGGAACTGTTTTTCATCCGCAAACAAATTCACCTCAAAATCATCTCGTACAGACAGGCTTTTTAAACTTTCCTTAGGACTTAGGTATTCGGTGGACCCCTCCTTGATCGCGCTTGAACTGATGCTTCCTCCCCCCACATTGGAAACAACTTTGATAGGGGCAGGTACATTACTGTCATCCGCCTTGCTTTTTTCACCCTGAGCAACTTTCCAAATATGCTGATCACGGTTAGCAGTCATCACATCGAGCATGACAAGCTCATGCTGGAGTACCACAGCATTGGACTGGTCATCCACAAAGCGCAACTTGGAACGACTCCCCCAGATATCATTTCCATCCGTTGCCCGATAGCGGTTAAACCAGTGCCAGTTTTTATCCAACACTGCCTGGCGGAGGGGCTCGAGGGATGGCTTTGCTTTGACTTCTTTTTGGAGTAATGCCCCAGCAATTATTTCCGCGAGTAATCGATTACCCTCCTCATTCAGGTGGGCCCCGTTAATTGTTAGTGGCTGAGAAGTCTTTTGGAAAATTGACAGGGTAGGATTGTACAGGTCAACGAACTCAACACCAGCCTGCTTAGCCGCTTCCTCGGTAACTTTTGCATAAAGGACGAGGTTTTTGTTATGAAGTTTTCCACGGGGAAGATTCCGGTCCTTTAAATTCTGGAATGCGATTGGGCTGAATAACACGATACGGGGCAAACTCTTCCCGTTGGCTTGGGTCTCCCGAATATTTTTGATGAAGTTGAGTAAATCCTGCTTGTATCTGCCCGTTCCCTTCTCACCGTCAAAGGACTCATTGTAACCAAACATGGCAAAGACCGCATCCGCTTTCACATGGCGAAGGTAGTCGTTCATTTCCATAAACCCGCCACTTCTTGGATAACTGTTCGGACGGTCACCGGAAAGACTCATATTTCGAAAGATTACTTCTTGCCCAGTGAGTTCACTTTGCAATAGAGCCTCAGTCCATCCGTCATGTTGCATACGGTCGGCTAAGCCATTCCCGAGAATAGCAATTCGATCTCCCTTCTTAAACGCAAAGGGTAATTCGTCCCGGTATCCATCGGGTACAGATGCCTTCAAAGGAACCGACTTGGCGACCTCAGGCTCACGCTGTCCGTTATAGAGGAAAAAATCGATTACGGTTCTAAACCTTAAAGTAAACTTGGTACGCTGGGCACCCTTGGTTTTTCCGCTCTTGTAAATCTGCTTACGATTGGCGTCCAACAACTGGAGGGTAAACCCATTGAGCCGTGACTCATATCCTTTACGGTTCCAAACTTCCACCTCATCAATTTTATACTCACCGCCCAAATCCAGTTCCCACCAGGGATTGACCGACCCAAATCCATCGGTGTGGGTTTGACCGCCTTTATTGTAGTCGGGATCTTTATTTCCATCGATTGCCCGGGATGCAACCCCACCTGCACCCGTGCTCGATTGGGTGGCCTTCCCCTTTGGAGCTATGTTCTTCCCTCCACTTGTAACCTCCACTTCGTTTAGGGTGAGAATCCGGTTATCATCCTCGATCTCCACCCGGATGTAACGGGCACCCTTGCGAATGTTTTGATTCTTCGCTGTAACCGACTGAACCTTTTGGACTACCCCCTTGGGATCGGCAGGAATCGGTCCATTTAGATCGGCATACATGGCAGGCTTCACTCCTTTGACCTCTCCGCGATTTTCAAACTTGGAGGGATTGTATGGTCCGACAAAATCGATCTTGGAGTCCGCTTTTATTTCGTTCTCCAAACCGACTGACCAGTAAATTCCGTTCAAAATCAGACGGCGGTATCCAGGATTAAGCAAATCCTGGGAAGCCCCGTATAGGGATGTAAACACCCTCCCCTTCTTTCCGTTTTTACCGGTGTATTCACGAGTCCATTCACTTGCCTTGGGTGGCTTCTGCGGATCATCCTTACCGTCCGCTTCCATCGACATCAGGGGCTGAGCCATGGTCAGAATATTCCAGTCTGGCTGGGGTTCGGCATTGTACCCACCCGCCTGCACATGCACCTGATTCACTCCACGCAAGATCGGATGCTTTTTCTTCGCTTCTACCAAGTCAATCCGGGTGCTCTGCCTGTGGTTTTGCCCATAGTGACCCACCCAAGTCTGCCCAAGTATCTGTTCCCCAAATCCACCCTTAAAATCTTTTCCAGAATATTTAAAATCATACTTCGCATAGGGATCATTCGCCCGGTTTTTGTCATATTTAAAAGCATGGGTGGATGTACGTAGTCCAACCACAGGTCCGGCCCGACCAAAATATTCGTCCAAGTGCTTCATCTGTTCGGGTGGCAGAGCCAAGAAACGGACAAAAAACACCAGACCATCTGCTTCCTTTAAAACTTCCAAGCCGGGGATATTAGAAATACCCGCTTGAATATCCCCTTGCTCTGTCACTCCAAATAATACTGTGCAATCAAAACCACCATGGACGGAAAGAATGCGGGCAAGCGCAGGAATGGTCTCCTCTGCACGATACTCATGGTCGCTTGCAACAAGGACCAAGTGTTTTCCCTTACCCGGACCATCGGAACCCTTGTACACAACCTTATTGGCAAAGGTGGGCACCCAAAACAGGCACAGCGTGAATATCACTAAAAGAAAGGAGCGTAAGGTTTGCATTTCAGTACTAAAAGAAACCGATGACTTATTACTAAAGTCTTTTTTTGTCCACGGAAGAAAGTTAATATTTGAAAATCTGTTTAAGTAGGAACTTTCAAAATCATCCCTGCCTACTCTCTTGGTTTTGAGGTTATGAGCTATATGGGGTTTGACTAAAAAAGATAACCTGTGAGCGTTGGGGGATGATAAATAAACCATCTCTCCAATCCATGGTCGCTTTATTTTCGACCACTTTTCTTTTGTCTCATGCAAGCATTGCTCAAAAAGAAGAAAAAGTATTACCAGCTAACGCAGACCAAGAAGTGTATGAAGCGATTGGAGTAATGATTTCCCACGGGTCGGGACTTCACAAAATGGGGTTTGACTCCGTGCAACAGAGGGCGATCCTTCGCGGTTTAACCAAGGGATTTAATCTCGACACTATCCCTCCCCAAATCGAAGCCCTGCAACCTAAGGTCCAGGCAGTCATGATGGAAAAAATGCAAGCTGTGCGTGAAGCTGCTCAGGCAGACCAGGCCAAGGCAGCTGAGGCAAACAAGGTGAAATCAAAGGAATTCTTCGCTCTCCTCGCCAATCAGAAAGGAGTTCAAAAAGATCCTTCCGGGTTCTTTTATGAAATTCTCAAGAAGGGCGAAGGGGAAACCCCAACCATGGCAGACACCGTGCGTCTGCACTACCATGGTACTTTAATTGATGGCACGGTCTTCGATAGTTCCGTTGACCGCGGGCAACCTGCCAGCTTTCCTATGAATGGGGTGATTAAAGGTTTTTCAGGAGGACTAACCAAGACCCAGGTGGGTGGAAAGATTCGTATTTATATACCCAGTGAACTCGGCTACGGGGACAACCCCCGCCCTGGTGGCAAAATCAAGCCCGGAGATACTCTTATCTTCGAGTGTGAATTATTGGAAATTCTCTAGGTGCAATTGTCAGCCGGCACATCGGCCTGAGTAAGGATTAGTCTTCCAATGCGGCAAAGTCCGCCATCTCCGCCTTACTGCCCACCACCAACGGTACACGCTGGTGTATGCTGTCAGGAGCAATATCAAGAATCCGTTTTTCTCCGTCTAAGGCTACCCCACCAGCCTGCTCGGCAAGAAAAGCGACTGGATTAGCCTCATAGAGCAGACGAAGTTTACCTTCGGCATTATCCTCGGTAGGAGGATAGAGGAAAACACCCCCCTTTAGGAGGGTGCGGTGAAAATCGGCCACCATCGAACCAATGTAACGGGAGGAATATTTCTGGCCATACTGTCCGTTTCTCAGACCGGCCAGGTAGCGATTGTATTTATCAGGAAAACTATCTGCATTGGCTTCGTTAACCGAATAATACTTTCCACGATCCGGCATCGTCATATTGGGATGGCTCAGCACATAGGCTCCGATCGCAGGATCCAGAGTAAATCCGTGCACTCCATGCCCCACACTGTAAACTAAAATTGTAGAAGAACCATAGACCACATAACCGGCGGCAACCTGCTCGGAACCAGGCTGCAACACCCAAGCTTCGGGGCTATCCAATGAGGCGTCGTCCGGTCTGCGCAAAATCGAAAAAGTGGTACCCACACTGACATTGACATCAATGTTAGAAGATCCATCCAACGGATCGAAGACCACCGCGTACTTGGCCTCCTTATCTCCTTTGTGGACAATCATTGCTTCCTCATTTTCTTCGGATGCCAGAACGCCCACACTTGCCCTACTGGTCAGGGCCTGGACGATAGCCTCGTTAGCGATTACATCGAGTTTCTGCTGGATTTCACCCTGCACATTGACATCCCCATGCTCACCCAGCACATCGACCAAGCCAGCCCTGCGTACCTGAGCCTGAATAATTTTGGTGGCCAGGGTAATTCCTGAAAGTAGGAAAGAAAATTCTCCTGAGGCTCCAGAAAAGCGAAGTTGCTCGCGCAAAATATGTTGCTGTACGGTAAGTAAATTTGAATCTGACATTTATTTAGTTGTTGTGAAAAAGTGAGTTGGTTTGGGTCAACCCGACCTACTTTCAAAAACCCTTCCTCAAAACACGCAAACTTATTTGGGGTAAATCTACGTAAGAAAGATTTTCATACAGGAGGACCCAACCCACAATGACGCAAATCGAAAGAAACTTTACGCATATTTAATCGATAATTTATTGTGAGAAAGCACGCAGTCGGGTTGAATGCTAAGATGATTCGGTTACTTTTTTCAGTCCTGCTACTCTGGATTTCTTTTCTTCCTCTGCATGCCGACCCTTTTGACCCCGGTAGGTTGACAGCAGTCACCCTGCTGGAACAGTTAAATCAACCCATGGAATTAGCGGTCGCTCCAGACGGGCGCATCTTTTTCATCGAGTTAAATGGCGAATTCCGGGTCTTTCTACCTGAATCTCAGGAAGCTGTTTTGATTCATAAGTTCGATGTCGCCCGCCGTGGCGAAGTGGGCCTGATCGGTCTCGCACTCGACCCTCAGTTTTTCCAAAATGGATGGGTTTATTTACAATACTCCCCAATTGGAATGACCTCCCAACGCACTTCCCGATTCACCCTCAAAGGCAATGAACTGGTGAAGGGGAGCGAAAAAGTGCTCCTCCAATTTCATGAAATGTTCGGAGTGTCTGCCCATCATGCAGGTTCCCTCGAATTTGGCCCCGATGGTTGCCTCTTTATTTCCACTGGAGACGATACCAGTCCGGGAGGAGACTCCAAAGGCTATGCCCCTATCGATGACCGACCAGGGAAACATCCCTTAAGTGCGGAAAAGTCTTCTTCCAATCCATTCAGTCACAACGGGAAGATTTTGCGCATCCGTCCCACCGACGATGGTTCCTACGAAATCCCTGAGGGCAACCTCTTTCCTAAAGATGGCACTAAAGGATTACCCGAGGTTTATGTGATGGGATGCCGCAACCCATGGCGGATCAATATCAATCAAAAGACAGGCACTCTTTACTGGGGGGATGTGGGACCGGACGCCTACAACGAAAGCGAGCTCGGCCCCGCCGGACATGATGAAATTAATCAGGCCAAAAAAGCGGGCAACTTTGGTTGGCCCTATTTTGTGGGAAATAATTTCGCCTACCCCATCCGGGATTTTAATACTTCGGAACTATCCCCACCCAACAATCCCCAGGCACCGGTAAATCGCTCCCGCTATGTGGCGGGAAATATCACCCTACCCGAGGCCCACCCAGCCTTCATCTGGTACCGTACCCGGGGTACCCCCGAGTTTCAGGAGTTGGGCACAGGAGGACGCACTGCCTGTGCGGGACCCGTTTTTCATTACAATGAGAAATTGAAAAGCAAGACCCAGCTTCATTCACATTTGGATAATTCTTTGTTTATCTATGAGTGGACCAGAAACTGGATCTTTACCGCCCGCCTCGATGAAAATGAAAACTTAATGAAGCTCGAACGCTTTATGCCCGACCGCAAATTCATCCGCCCGATCGATCTGACCTTTGGACCCGACGGTGCCCTCTACCTGATCGAATACGGAACCACCTGGGGAAAAAACGATGACGCTAAGATCGTACGAATAGATTATCTTCGGGGCAACCGGACACCCCTGATCCAACTTTCTGCGAATCAAACTGCGGGAAAAGCCCCACTGGTGGTGGACCTTTCCACCCAAGGAACCTATGATCCGGATGAAGGCGATCAACTCATCTACGAGTGGAGTAAGGTACCCGGAGATGGATCCATCCTCTCCACCGAGCCAAACCCCACCCTGACCTTTGCGGATTTTGGTAATCATCAGGTCAAATTAACCGTGCGTGACCAGAAGGGTGGCTACAGCGAGGCATCATTATCCATTTCTGTAGGCAACAGCGCACCTCAAGTTAATCTTCAATACCCACAGGACGGGGACTTTTTTGAATTCGGCAAACCCCTCGCCTGGAAAGTCGAAGTGAGCGATCAGGAGGATACCGAAATCGATGCAGCAAGGGTCTCTCTTCAACAGGAAATCCGTCCACAGAACGGAGCCCCCATGCCTTCCACTCTTCGGGGAGAACAGGCTCCCGGTCTTTCCTTAATGAAGAAAAGTGATTGTTTTAATTGCCACTCAGTTGATCAAAAACTGGTCGGACCCACCTTCACCGAAATTGCGATGCGATATGATGGTGTGAAGAAAGCAAAAAATGAAGCCGCCCAGCGCATCCTTCATGGCTCTACTGGGGTGTGGGGACAAATTCCGATGATGCCCCACCCTCAGCACAACCTGATTCAGGCTAAGCAAATGGTGGACTGGATTTTCTCTCTGACCGTAAACGATCAATCCATCCAAACGGGAACTGCTGGCTCGATCAATCCAAAGAAGCCTGATGGATTCAGTGGCAAGACTGGCTACAACTTATTTCTGGAAGCCAGCTACCTGGACAGGGGGGTACTTCCAGTGGCTCCTCTCCGGGGAACCCAAATGATCCGGCTCCGGAGTAAAACTGTCCATGGTTCCTCTGCTGATCATCATCAGGGAGTCACACTATCCAAGTCCACAGTCAGCCAAATTGGACACGGCGATTTTATTTCCTTCAAAAAAATTAACCTCGATGGAATTACCAAAGTTTCTGCCCGGGTCGCAAGTGGGGGTGCCGGTGGAGAAATTCATCTCAGGCTGGGTTCAGCACGTGGCGAAATCATCGGCAAGGCAACCATTCATGCCAATGGTAGCTGGAAAGATTATATTGAGCAGGAATTTGAATTGGAGAAATGCGGGGGGCGCCACGATCTCTATGTCTGCTTCCACAACCCTGGTGTGAGTAATGGGTTGATGAACTTGGCCTCCCTGCGATTTCAATAATTTTTTTCTCTTTTAGCATGATAAACGGGCTGTCGAACCACCCATCGCATGCAAATTTTAAGTAAAAAGTAAAAAAGTTCGTTTTTTTTCGTCAGATTTAAGGAGCTTTCGTTGTGGTAGGGTGTAATGCCCAAGCCTTTTGTAAAACTGACAGCAGAACTCTGTGACCTAAGGGCATTATTCTGTGCAAGTAACAATCAGGATTTTGGACTACCTTGAAAACAATTTTGACTTTTCCCGGGTGGAGGAATTTCGGGCTAACTCCTTCTCATAGGGCAATTGAGGAGAACGCGGTCTGCCTCTACCCGGGATTAATCATCAAAATTTATAGTTGTATCATTCTTTCAGAAATAAGACTCTATTTCTTAAGGAATGACACCCCCTCCGTCAGATTCGAGCGAAGATTTCCTTCGCTTGCATGCCAAGCATGAGCCACAGATACGGGCATTTGTCAGATCTGGCGTACAAAATAATGAGTCTGTTGCTGAAATTATGCAGGAAACAAGTATTGTTGCTTGGCAAAAATTCAGTGACCTCCAAAAACCAGAATCAGATTTTGGTAAATGGATGTGTGTCATTGCACGCTACGAGATTCTAAAATACCGCCAGACGAAAGCCCGAGACCGTATGATCCTGGATCAATCCATAGTCGAAAAAATCACCGCTGAAGCACTGGACGATTCGAACATCAGGGAAAAATACCTCTCCACCCTCGACCAGTGCCTAGGCAAAATTTCCAAGGCCAATTCCAATCTCCTCCTCCTTGCATACGATCCCAGCCAATCAATTAAAGCGATCGCCAAAAGTTTACGAAAAACTCCTGATGCTCTCTATCAAAAACTTCGGCGCTTGAGATTAAAACTTACCGAGTGTATGAGTGCGGAACACTCCCTTGATCAATCGTGAAACAAGCAGACCAATACTTAATCGACCGCTACATACAGGGCAATCTTTCGGAAGAGGATATAGTTGCGATCAATCAGTTATTGGATTCCAGCCGGGAAGCCCGTGACTATTTCAGAAAGGCAACCCTTCTCGACAGTGCCCTTCATGAAAAAGCATCTTTACCACTTCCAGAAATTGCCTCCCGTAACCAGCCCCACCCTCTGCTCCCATGGATGGTTGCCGCTGCCTGCCTTGTACTCGCTCTGATTGCATGGAGTAAAAACCTCTCCCATAACTACGAACATAATGGCCAAAAGTTTACTTCCACTAACCCTCCTCAAACCCAGCCCATCGCGCAGTTGATTGATTTCTACAAGGCTGAGTTCTCCTCCAATCATGCTCCCAAAGACTCGGCCTTGGATAAAGGATTGTATGAGCTCAAATCCGGATTTATCGAGCTTCAATACAAGAACAACGCAAGG
>Ga0181604_10004243_pt1 | contig 11832 bp, 6 predicted proteins | sample 041ome_12_FD_148663 | JGI IMG/M metagenome (GOLD analysis project Ga0181604, IMG submission 148663) | Coastal salt marsh microbial communities from the Groves Creek Marsh, Skidaway Island, Georgia - 041410US metaG (spades assembly) | ecosystem: Environmental > Aquatic > Marine > Intertidal zone...
TCTGTGTGTGTGTTTCTCTCTCTCTCTCTCTCTCTCTCTCTCTCTCTCTCGAATCGAATCGAATCGAAAAAAAAAGTACGGAGAGCAGACCTGCATTCGTTCGTTCGGCTCGCTCGCAACCGGATTTGAAAAGAAAAAAATTTGTATATATATTTGTGTTTTATGATTAGAAAATAGAAAACAAGGAGAGAGAATGTGTCGACGAATAACGTGCCCGACGTGCTCTAAACCGTCCTGGGTCGGGTGCGGCTTACACGTGGAGTCGAACGACGTCTTGGGGTTAGTTCCTCTCCTGGAAAGATGTCAGTGCAAGAAGGAGTATTCGACGAGAGATTCTGTGTTTCAGACTGGGAAACTACAAAACGTCTTGCGAGTTTCGAAAGGAGGAGGGAAAAAGAAAATATCGTCGAAGAAGAAAAGCGGTGACGATGAAAACGACAATGGCAACAACGACGACAATAATAATTCGAGCAGCGGCGACGAGAACGCGGATTCGGAAAGCAACACGGACGGAGATGGAGAATCGACGACTTCTGGAGAAACCGGAACGACTTCGTCGAGTGCACCAACCGCGGCGACAACTGCAACCGGCGAAAACGGCGAAAAGATAATTGTGAAGAAAAAGCCAAAGAGATCGAACTCGAGAACGGATAAATTCAGAAAGGTGAAGTACAAGTTTCTAAAGTTTAAAACGATGGATCTGTCGCAGTCAAGATTAGATCATTCGCAGAGTGAGATAAAATTTAAGGAACGTTTGAAGCTAATGGGCTACGGGTCGAGCCATAAGATCAAGAAAATTATTCTCAGGCAATTTACGTTAATCGCGTTTGGCTTAGCGGTGGCCTTCGCGTTGAAAGAAATAGAAAACAACGAAAGAGAAGAAGAGGAGGAATTATCTGCCACGGACGTGGTGTATTTCGTGGGGACCGTGATGACGACGATTGGATACGGGAACATCACACCGATTACAGACGGTGGCAAACTCTTAGTCACGTTCACGTGCTTGCCGCTGATTGCCAAATTTGCTTATTCTCTATCCGCCCTCACCGAGCCAATATTGGAAGTGGCGAGATTGTTCAGTTCTTACGCTCTGAAGGTGTTGAAAATGAAGGAACCGTTGGATTTAGAGGTCGACGTGCAGCAGATGATGAAAACTTTGGCGATTCAAACCACCGCGAATTACGGAACGATAGATTTGTCCGTAAATATTCCAGTGAAAGATTTGTCGACATTCTTGAATGTCCTCGGTTCTGGGTGGGAAAAAGTATCTACCAAAGACGTGAATCAATACATTGACGACCTCGCCGGCGATGGTTTCGCGGAAAGTTTCGGGACGAGCATTTCTGTGTCTGAAATTGTCACGCTTTTGAACCTCATCAAAGCCAATCACGCGGTCAGGAAGGAAAAGTTGAACATGCTCGCGTCCTTTTTCATCTCTTCCGCCGTTTTTCTGCTCGGTTTTGCCTACTTTACCTCGGTCAACAGAAACGGCGGTTGGTCGCACATAGACTCGCTCTACTTTTCAACCATCTCCTTGAGTACGGTTGGATTCGGCGATTTTGTTCCCGAAAGCACGCGCCAAATCGCGTTTTGGTACGTTTGGGTCACCTTAGGCTGTGGTATTTTCGCCACCTTGATTGGCTCCTTCACAAACATCCTCGGTGCGAGACAAGATGAACACTCTGCCAAGAAACAGTTAACGAAAACGTTTCGTAAAAAGGACGTCGTGCGCAAAGCGAGAATGTCCCTGGACGATGGGAGCGTAAGGGGCGAGAAAAAGCAGAGATTCGCAAGATTCACCGAGATGATTAGCGGTTTGTAATGACGCAGAAATGTGACGTAGTAATTTTTATTCATGCTGTCAGTGGTAGCGGGGGTATCTTTGTGATAACTAAAATGTGACCTTTTCCAATCTCGAAAAAAGCTCCTCCAGAAAATAATTACTCGTGTCCTCTTTTGGCCGACCGGGAAATATTTAGGTTTTAGAAGAGAGAGCTCGCGATCGACCGAAAACGCTTTGTTTTTTTTTCTACGAGTAGTCAAACACACACATGCTCGCTTTCTCACGCGTCACAAACCTCGACGACGAGAACGCGCGTTACATTTTCATTCAAACAACCTATACATAAGAAACGCATTTAAAACATGAGTAGCGGTGAATACGACCAAACGTGTTATAATCCATCGCTGGATCGGATTTCGGACGGCGCGCAGCACTCGAGAGCGTGGGAGGAATATAAAACGTACGGGACTGCCGGAAGAAACGAGGACGAGATCGAGGAAAAGAATTCCTCAGATCGTCGATTCGCGCAAGAAGAAGAGGAGGAGGAGGAAGAGGAAGACGCAGGGGACGGTAGAACAAAAAAGAATAAAATAGTTCCAAAAGAAGAACTCATCAAGCAGAAATCGTACGGTAAAATCGGTAAGACCGTGTGGGATAAGAAAGCGCACGGCGGGAAGTATTACATCTCCACAGGAGAGAAAAAGAAAGGTTACGACGCCTTAGAGCAAACACCCGACGGCACAATTATTAGGCGAGAACCCGGGTACGAGAAACCGCAGAGCGGGTACACGACGAACTTTGTTGGAAATCACATGACTCAGGGTGCGATTGACCTAGTGCAGCACGAATTGACGAGAGTTGATCCAAAGATGAAGGAAGAGCGGATGCGTCGGTTGGAGGAGGCGAAAGGTATCAAACGTGAACCGCCAAAGTTGTTGAAGGTGGAAAAGAGCAAGAAAGTTTTGATGATCGGAGATAGAGAAAAGAGTGGTAATCTCAATGACGACAGAGAAAATCATCAAGAATCCTTCAAAACTCGCGTCATAAATTTCGATCGGTACACGTGGGAAGATAGAGACGGCGAAATCATCGTGCGCGTGCAACACGACGAAAAATTAATGGATCTGAAATCTGCGCAGTTGGAAGTACAAAACGAACGAAGTTTTACCGTTTCGATTAAATCCAAAGAGAAAGAGGGTAACGTATACGCACTTTCTGTTCCGCGTTTGTTTGATGCAATCGTGAGAGAGAAGAGCTGTATGCTCACGACGGCAAAGTCCCTTCGCGTAACGCTTGTGAAAGCAGAAATAGGTAAACCGTGGACGCGTTTGTCGTCTTCAGAGTCTTCCGAGAAACCTGTGTTGCGCCTGAATAACGCTCCAGATGACGGAACAAAAGAAGAAAATCAAGAGCGAGGACTCGTTATTAACAATATAAATTTGCGCGATTTGCGCGCTGAAGTGATTAAATTCCGCGACGGAAACTTAGCGCCAAAATTTACTCCTTCAAAGACGCCGGAGGAGATTGAGAGCGAGCTCGATTCTCAGATTGATGATGTGTCGACTCCAATGGAGTTTGCGTCTTTAAAGGAAGCGATGCAGTCGTGCGATTTATTTGAGTCCACTGGTGATCACGCAAATGCGATTAAAGCGTTCTCGTCGGCGCTCTTTTTCCTCCGCTTTTTCACGTCTTCTTCTTCCCCGCCGGCTTCAGAGGACGGCAGCGAAGATACCACGATACTTGAAGGAGATGGGAAATCTACTACCACTACTATCACTACTGCGACAACGATGGAGGTAAAAATTATAGATTGTTTACGGCGACGCGCGAAAATAAACATTTTACTCGGTAAAATAAAAAATGGGACGAATGATTACGCCGAAGCCATTCAAGAAGGTAAAAAGTTAATCTCTTCGTTATCGTTGGCATCGAATGCAACATCCTCTGCGAACTACGAAGGAAAAGCAGACACGACGAAAAAATTACTGTCCGAATTACACTTGGAACGAGGCAATGCCTACGAACAGGTTGAAAAATACGCCAATGCCATAGATGATTACAAAAGAGCGCTGAAAATCGGCGGAAACGATACAAAAGTTTCCATGGCATTGACTCGTGCGTCAAAGTTACACTTTCAAAGAGACATTGAACGCAGAGAAATCGAAAAGAAGAGATCGAAAAATAACGACGAAAACTCGTTACCGTCTCTACCCCGCCCAGGAATGAAACAATTCGAAAACAGAGGCAAGGCTGGAGCGTGCTTTTAATGCTTGTTTTTATGTATACATATACTACTTTCGTCGTGATCAATTTACTAAATCTACTACTTCTAAATACCAGTTTTTCTCAACGCTTCTTCAAATGCAAATGAATCGATGCACCTGATTTGATGTTGTAATATGCCAACGAGTTTGCATCTTTCAAGAAACCCATCTTCTTGACTTCCAATTTCATTTTCCCTTGCGCTAAGTTCCCCAGTAAAGGTTTCAACTCTTGCTTGATTTTTAACACCGTTTCTTTCCCGCTTTCAATTTCGAGATCAATCGTTTGGCCGTTCAAATTTTTGTCCTTCGCTTCATCAGGGCATAAGATTTTGATTTTGATTGTACCTGGATTCGCGGCGAGCCACTCGTCTTCGTCCTCCAACTCCATCTCTCCTATGCGCAACTTTTGCTTAACTGGTTCTGCATCTAATTCATCTCCTCCATCTTCCCGTCCTCGTTTCTGTCCGACTTCCGCATTCGTCGTGGGAGCCGCCGGCGGTGGCGGTGGGGGCATCGGCTGCTGCGCCATCATCGGTGGTGGCGGCAGTGGTTGAATCATAGCAGGAATCGCAGGCGGTGGCGGCTGCGGTGTAGGAGCTGCTATTGACGCAGAGGGAGGCTGTTGTTGTTGCTGCTGCTGCTTCTTCATTTGCTCATTCAAAGCGGTCGTGACGTCTTTATCATTCCCGCTGGAGAAAATGTCTGGTCTCGATTTAGCTAAACTTAAAATATTCTTCGCAAACTGGTCGTCGTCGACTTTGTTACTTCCTTGCAACTTTCTTAACATCGCATCTTTCTGTTCTTTCCATTTCGGGTCGATTAAAGAAACGCGCATGTGCTCGGCCATTTCCTCAACCGGAACAAGTTCGCCGGTGATAGGTGAGACGGCAAACTTGGTTGCCTTATCCCCTTTGGAAGCTGCCGCTCTTTCTTCTGGTTTTTTATAGTTTCGAACGATTTTCATACCAGGTTCCGGTAAGTTTTCGTTAATACCCGACGCGTGCTTCTCATCGGACGCATTCGGTGCTAAAGGTCTTGATGCTGCTTTCACTCTGTTCTCCGCCTCTAGCGCTTGCCGCACAATTTGTCGCTCTTCATCGTCCATGGTTGCCACGGCAGCGGCTCCTCCTGGTCCTCCTACGTCTATTTCTTCTTTTACTGCATTCGTCGCAGGTTGGGTATCAACCTTGGACGCATCCTCCAACGCTTGTCTTTTCAAGTATCCAACAATTTCTCTCATCGGAATGGGCTCCGGCAACGTTTCATCTTCGCCGTCGTCGAAATCAATCGTCTCCACCACCACAAAATCGTGCCAGTCGATAGCCTCCATTGCTTCTCGCTCCATGCGTTTCTTCTCCTCAATATCTTTTCTATTCTTCGTTTGTGTGGCATCCCATTCGGACCTTTTTAACGATCGCTCTAACGCCTTCTTATAATCTTCCTCCACGTCTAAAATTCCCTCCACTTCTTGCTTATTCTCCGGCATTAAAACCTCCGAGTACGAATCCGCTAAACTGGTGAAATAAGTGAACAAAGGATGCGCCGGTTTCAGAAACGCAAACTCCGGGTTTCGATATTCCCTAGACGCTAACCCGGAGAGAAACTTTGCGCCGTTTCGCGCCACGAACTGCGCGGAGAGCTTAATCACTTCAATCTCGCTCTTCTTCAAGCCTTGCGGCGGTTGCGTCCCGCTCGAATGTTTAAACTCTCTCGGACGTTCTAAAACTTCCGGTTTCGACGACGACGCCACTCCTCCGGCACCGCTAGTTTTCGCCATAAACTTGCTCTGACTCTGCACTCGCTCTGCCACTTCCATGCCTTTCTTGTTCTGATCTTCAATCGTCTTCCCTTCCAATTCTAATTTATTCGCTTCAATCTTCCCTCGATAGTACGAGTAAAACGGCGAATTCTCTCTCAAAAACGAAAACTTTTGATTGTTCTTCTCCGAAGATAAAATTCTGTTTTCAAACTCTGGCCCATTTTTCGCGACAAACTGCGCGGTTTTATCCACGATCGCTCGGACGTCCGGCGGAGGGATGATCACGCCGACCGAGTGCGTTTGCGTGTCAATCAACGAAATCGGTTTCATGCCATCTTTTTGGGAGATTTTTACCATGTTGTTCTGCAAACGTTCGTCGATGACGGCGACTTCTTTGTTGTTATTGTCATTATTCTTGGTTTCACCCATGACGACGACGACGACGACGTCGACGACGACGACCTGTGTTGGTGACTTTGAAGGTGGCGCGCGCGCGGGGATGCTTTTCTTCTAAAGTAAGTTTTGTCGGCGGAATTCGATTTGAAGAGGGCGAACTTTCTCTCTAAAAAAAATTTTTTGTGACGCGAAGAAGAACTTGAAGAAGAAGAAGAAGAGTCTGTTCTGTGTGCGTGTACCACAGAGAGTGCGGTTTTTGTAATTTATGCAAACTTTCAAATCAGATTGTGTGCATGCATTAAACTCATCTACGAAACGCTATTTCTGCGCGCGCGTGTTTATTATAAGACCATCTTTAACAAGACGTCGCTCTCGGACCAGTATTGCGTGGCGAGGCAGAACTTGACTCTCACCACCGTTTCTTCTTTATCGTTTTTAACCACCTCGAGTTTCGTCTCGAGCGAAACGAATGAACTCATCGACAGAGGCGCCTGTTTCACGTCAAAGACGACGTGGTATCGATGGTACTTTTGGCACGGCGATTCTTCGAGTTTAGAGACGATGCCGAAGAGTTCTTCTTCTTTATCCTCTTTCCCGGTGACCAAACGGACGTGTCGTTGGACTATGGTCTCGCCGCCAGGAAGTTTCAAACGCTGCGCATCTTCATCCTCGTACTTTACGACGCGGTCGTCTTTGAACTCGGTTTCGGAGGAGAAATAAGGGTGTTGTAACGCTTCGTGCGCGGTGATTCTTCTGGAAGGATCGAGCGTTAACATTCTTCGCAACAAATCCGCTTGGAAGACGGTGATTTCCTTCGCGCCAGTCAGTTTCAAGAAGGAGACTCTCGGCAACCACATCGGGAACATATCCTCGTGCCAACCGGGAATATTTTTAACATCCGGCCACAACGTTTCGTTTGGCGTTCCTAGAAGTTTAAAAATGCACAAAATTTGGTCCAACTGTTCGGCACCTTCGTAATATGCGAATTTGTTGAAGAGCGAGGAACCGAGGAGAAATTCGGCAAAGACACAACCGCACGCCCACACGTCCACGGCGTTTGTGTACTGTTTCGGAAGCACCGGTTTCTTTTTCTCCTTCTTCAATATTTTTGTCTTTTCATCACCCTCATCGTCGTTGTCGTCGTCGTCGCCGTCATTTTCTTCGTCGCATGTTTCAATATCATCGTATGCCGTTCCATCCATGGAATCCAGATCGATTTCGTGGACAGGTGGTATGATGAGTCCTTCGGGCGCGATGTAATACGGCACGGTGCACGAACGCAAAGGGGAGCGTTTCCCGATGTCACGACATCCTCTCGATGCCGCCCATGAAGCAATTACCAGCTGCCCATTGCCATCGTTCTTCTGAGCGTCGACTAAGAGATGTCCGCAATGCAAATTTCTATGCGCAATCCCGCGCGAATGCGCAAACCGAACGCCTTCAATCAATTGCTGCGTGAGCATGCGGACTTTCGATCTTTTCAATCGAAAGGTGCCGTCGTCGTCGTAGCACCACTCTTTCGGCGGTTGCTTATCCGCGACGACTGGATTATCGCACACTCTCGACCGCTGTGCTCGTAAACTAATCGGAAAATGCTCGTGAATCATGAGCATTTTACCGCTGAGTCTAGGAAGAATTCGCCTCTTGCCAACTGAATTTGCCAATTGCTCGTCCTCTTCTTCCGCAGCTTGCAGTTCCGGCGGAAGTTCTCCGACTAACCACGGAACTTCAAAAGGCATTTCTTCGTCTATCGTAACTAAGCGTTCTAATCGTGCGATAGAATTCGCTCCGTTCACGTATTCTCTCTCTCCGAAGGGGTCTTCTGCCCCCGTTGTCGTCGTCGTCTCTCGAACAGCTATCTCCGTCGATAGCGCCTTCATATTTGCCGCTTCGCGTAATTTTCTACTCCTCAAACCTTCTTCAGGTTTTTCTAGGAATCCTACTAGTTTTACTGCTTTTAAAGTCCCCGAGCACACGTCCAAACATTCCCACATGCGCTGTCGATGACTGTCCCTCACCTCCACTCTTTCTCGCACGTTGAAACTCGCATAGTCTGAGATGGGTTTCTTCTTTTTCTTCCTTTTCCTAGTCTTCCTTATATTTGGATCTATGACGTCTTCTTCTGCGTTTCGTTCTCGACTCAATTGCATATTTTTCAACGCGCCATCTGAGGTTCGTTTCTTGTTCTCGATGCTACAATTTTTTGATACGTTTTCCTTCCCGTCGTCGTCGGCGACGTCTTCCATCGTTGCATCTTTCATTTCTTCTTCTTCTTCTTCTTCCTCGCTCTCGCTCTCGTCGTCGTCATCGTATTCTTCCTCGTCTCGCTCGACGGCGTTGAAGCTAAACCCACCAAAAACCATCTTCTTTCTCCTATCGCTATTACTCTTCAACTCTTGCACGTTCAAACCGAGCGTCGGTATCGTCTTCAAAAATCGATATCGCATCAGCGGGTTCTTTTGCATCTCGATGAAAACTTTCCGGTAATACTGCCCCAAATTCTTCGCGTTCTTCTCCACTTTCTCGGAATTCATGAACACGTCTCGTCTCGCTCTCTTTCGTAACTCATCTAAATTCTTCACGTTGGCGAGTTTTTTGCACTGTCGTTTCCAACACGTGCCGTCGGACAAGGCTGCTCGATAAAACTGTTTGGAAGTGAGCATGCAATGAACCACGGATATCGCCGGTAAGAGTGAAAAAATGTGCGCGAGGGCGCCTTCCGGCAGACTTTGTATCGTTGTTGTTTTGTTGTTGTTATTGTTGTTCTCGTAATCGTTACGTTCCATGTCTTCTTCTTCTTCTTCTTCTTCTTCTTCGTGCTTACATTTTTGAAAATGAGGAAACGACTCCCCTACCACGCGCGTTTCTTCTTCTTCTTCTTCTTCCTCCTCATCAACCATCTCTCTCTCTCTTTGTACTCCGAAAGAAAGAAAGAAAGAGTTTCTCTCTCTCGCGTCCCAATATATATATATATATATATAACCGATGCTACTATCGCGAGAACATAAAAATATCAGAGAGAAGAAAGGAGAGAACAGATAAACGCGCGGTGAGTACACAAAGAAGAGAAAGACGAGCGCGTTGAAGTTGCGAGTTGAAAAAAATTGATGAAACCCTAAAACAGAAACTTTTTGTTTTACGTAAACAACACACTTACACGTCCAACGAAGAAGAAAGTCGCGAGAAAAGATGCCGCCGCCGCCGCCGCCGTCGTCGTCGTCGTCGTCGTCGTACGCGCCCTCGCAACAGGCGGAAAACTCGAAACAGCAAGGGAACGTTCTTTTCCAGAAGCAGAAGTACGCCGCCGCGTGCGAGTATTACACGGAAGCGATTTTACACTCGCAACAGAAATGGCACGTTCCGTATCTTAATCGAGCGATGGCTAACGAAAAGAGATTGAAGTGGCGAGAAGCGAAGGAAGATTTAGAAACGTGTTTGAGATTGAATCACGATAACGTGAAAGCGACGTATCATTTAGGCGTGTGCGTGTGCATGTTGCCAGAGGAAATAGAAGATAATTACAGAAAAGGGAGCGAGATTTTAGAGAAATCACTCTTTCTTGCGAGAGAATACGACGAGTCACAAGTGGATTTGATCTGGAGGTCGTTGGCGAAATCGAAATACATGGAACACTGCGAAAAAGCGAAAGAGAGGAGAAAAACGTACGAGAATTTAGAGGAAAAGCTGAAAAATCCGGGGTTTGTGCCTTTAAGCGAGGAGGACGCGAGAGTGTTGAGAGAGCAAATTCGCGAGGCGAAGGAAAAAGACAAGCGGAGGCAAGCGCCGGATGCTTTTTGTTGTCCTTTGTCTTTGGAGATGTATCGAGAACCAGTGGTCTCTCCGAGCGGGAACTCTTACGAGCGATCTGCGATAGAGCAATACATCAAACAACAGCACGAAAAATATGGGAGAGAGAAGAAAGTGGCGGATCCGTTGCAGCCTGATTGTTCAATCACGTTGGAATCTTTGCATCCGAACATCGCGCTGAGGAACATTGTCCGAGAGTATTTGAGGGAACATCCCTCGAGTTGGGGAGAGATTTTGAGCGAATTTGAGGCTGAAGAGCTTGAAAGAGAAGCGAAGAGATTGAAAACCGAGGATGCAGACATGACGTGAATGCTATGTGCAATACTCATGCCGCTCATATTTAAACGATGACGACGATGATCATTTTCAGAAAGAGAAAATTAGGTATCTTGTGCTCGCGGTGCTTCTAGTTTTAAATAGAAGTTTCAAAAATAGCACTAGCGTAGTAAAAAATAGTCGTGTAATATATTAGTTAGTTTTACTGTACCATGGTACATCTATGATGCTATTCATAGCTCTAGCGAAGATTGCGTATTTGCTCTCGAATCACGAAGAAAAGAGCCGAGGCGTGCACTGATTTTTTGACGTGTCGAAAGACGCCGTCGTAAAATCCGCAAACGCCCTGGCTTTCTAAAACGAGCTGCACGACGTCTATCGCGTTCGAGCCTTGAAAACCGTGATCGCCATCGCTTTTGTTCTTACTTTTGTATTTTTCTCCATCGACCATGTTCTTTCTCACGGAATTCTCCTCTTCCTCGCGATGGTATGCCTTGGACGCTTCAACCAACGCTCTCGTTCGTTCTAAAGGAAAAGTAATACCAGTCGCTATAGCTTTCGCTAAGCACCCAATCACGAACGATTCTATCATCGTCAACTTTTTCTTCCCGTATTTCATCTTCATCGCATCGAATGCGGCAAAATTTATCGTGTGCGAAATAATCAAAGGCACGTTTTGCGAGAAACCTTTGTGAAAGGCAAACGCGCGGTCTCGTTTAATCAGCTGTTTCATCGCCGATACGTACAACTTTACGCGATTACTCCTACTCCTACTCCTCTTACCGTTGCTCCTATCGTTATCATCGTTCTTCTTCATCTTTGCTTCTATCCTTTTCACTCTGAAAGATATGATATCCAATGGGACCATCAAAGCCGTCGATATCGTCCCCGCGATGGCGTATCTTCTCAAAGCCTCTTTGACGAAGATATTCACATCATCATCACCACGATTTTGACTGCTGTTCTTACTTTTTTTTACATCATCCACTATCACCAGAGAGAAATAGAGAAAATCTTCCGCGAATAACCGCAAAATCCTCTGCCTTTTCTGTTTCTTTTTCGTTTCGTTGTCGTCGTCTTTTTTGTCATCACCCTCTTCATCCCCTTCTTTATCTTTACCGTCGTCGTCGTCGTCATTCGTTCCAACCGTCGCTTTTATTTTTGAAAACAAATCAACAATCGCTCGCGCAAAAGCTGCCGCACTCGCCCCTTCAAATCCTTCTTTTAAAAAAAGGAAGAGCGATGTTTCCAGCGACGACGACGACGACGACGACGACGACGACGATAGTAATGACTCCTCTGCCATCATCATTTTTGTTTGTCTCTCTCTCTTTCTGGTGAATAAATAAATGAAAGAATGAAAATGAAGTGTGCGCGTGACTTTTTTTCCATTTTTTTTTCGATGTTGGTGTTTTCAAAAAACCCACACACAGCACGAGACACTTCTCATCAAACTTTTCATCGAAACGCCATAGTGTTTCTACGCGCATACTAATAAAAAGAGAGAGAGAGAGAGAGTTGTCATCCTCATCATCGTGATCAAAAGA
>Ga0181604_10004250_pt1 | contig 11820 bp, 6 predicted proteins | sample 041ome_12_FD_148663 | JGI IMG/M metagenome (GOLD analysis project Ga0181604, IMG submission 148663) | Coastal salt marsh microbial communities from the Groves Creek Marsh, Skidaway Island, Georgia - 041410US metaG (spades assembly) | ecosystem: Environmental > Aquatic > Marine > Intertidal zone...
GATGGTTCCATTTTTTTTTTACGGAGAGGAGTACGCAACCCAACACATCGCGTCGTCGTCTTTTTCGTCTTTCTCGTCGTCGTTCGCGAGGTCTTTGTGAGTAGTACGAGTAGTAAGCGAAAAACACACTTACGTTTTTACCACACTAATCCTTCGCAAATTTTAAGATATATATATTTGCACGACGACCACATGTCGTCATCGTTTCCCACCGCCGCTCAACAACAACTACGGAAGATCTCAGCTTCTTCGCGTTCTTCTTCTTCTTTGAAGAAGAAGCGATCGCGTTTGAATGAGAGAATCTCTCGATCTCGATCGGCGACGACGACGACGATGGCCTCTTCTTCGGTGACCAGTAACAACAACAAAATCGCTTTAATCGGTCAGGAGACATCGACCGGGAAACTCGCCATGGGTCTCTCCGCCGGAAGAGGAGGAAACCGCGATGTTTCCGTGGTGTTTGGAGAGAAGATGGAAAATGCCGAAGAAATGACGCAAGGGATGGACGACGCAACGTTCGAGAAGCGATTTTATTGCACCAAGGAACAATTTGCCAAAATATCTACGTCGAGTAAAAACGACGAGAACGCTACCACCACGAGCACGACGTATATTTTCTGCCACGAGTCCGGGGCTAAACAGATGAAAGCGATGAAAGATTTAAAGGCTTTGAATATCGTGAATAATAGTAATAATAGCGGGGATGGAGATAAGTGCGTTTTACTTTCCAGAGTTGGGATCAATCGAAAATCGAAAGCGCCGTTCAAGACGCAAAACGAACCGTATCAACAAAGAGAAACCGTGCAAATTGGACAGATCGCGTTACCGATTGGAAACGCGATCGGGGAACCTACTATTGGGACTTTGGATGGCTATGAGGAAAGCGAACAAAGAGCGAAAGAGATTTTTGGCCCCGAAAACGTCACCGTCGTGAGATCGGGAGAGTTGAGAGGTAACGGACCTTTGCTCCTCGCTGACTTGTCCGCTCGACTCGTGGACAACATGTACGACGTGAAATTCCAAGACTTGTACGTCTTCCAAGGCGACAGTCAACAAGGCTACACGAAAAGGTTAAACTTGGCGCAAATTTTAGTTCGATGCGCCGAAAACCCATCGTCAAGCGTTCGAGATATCTCCGTGTTATCCGTGGTGTGTAAAACCGTTCCAATCGTGGGCGAGCAAACCGTTTCCGAGCCGACGGACAGAGAGAGAAGAAAAGGGTACGACATGAGTAAAGGCATCGCGCCTCCCGCCATCGACATCGCCACCGTGGATGCTTTGCTCGCTAATCCGCAACCGTGAAATGAAAGATATTGATGATGACGATGAATGATGGACGACGGTTTCAGAATATGCACGTGTACCCCTACGCTTACTTGTATTTATACCTAACTTTTCCTACATTTTTTGTTTGACGACACAGCAACGAACCAGATAAGAAAAAAGAATGTTTGCCAGCTTCGCGTCGATCACTCCGCGAGCGTTCGCGCCATCCTTTCCTCACCAACGCGGCGTCGAAGAAGGGCAACAAAGAGGAGGAAGAAGAGGCACCTCAATCGTCTTAAACGCGAAGAAAGATAAAAGGAAGAAAGAACGCGCGGCGGCGAGGAAGCAAGAGATGAAGTCGAGACCGTCGTTCGCGAATAGGGAAGGCGACGACGACGAAGAAGCGAGAGGAGGAGATGAAGACGACGACGACGACGACGTCGTCGAGGCTTCTTCCTCGGGTAACGGCGACGACCCGAACCAACGAATTTTGGACGACAAAGACGTGTTCTTTCAATCGATGACGTTAGCGTCCACGTACAAACAAAGAACAGATTTGCAACTTTTAGGAGACCAGAAAGTACCGGTCACGGAAGCGGTCAGAGCGCTGTTTTACGCGCCATTCGTGTGCTGCTCTCACGACGAGACGGATACGTTCAATTACGCGAATAAAGCGGCGCTGAACTTGTGGGAGTTTGAATGGGATGATTTTGTCGGCATGCCGAGCACGAAGAGCGCGGATGACGAGGATGATGAGATACAAAAAGAGAGGAGACAGTTGCTGGACGAAGCTTTAGAAAAAGGGGTTGTTTATAATTACAACGGCGTTCGAAAATCGAAGAGCGGGAAAGAGTTCGTGGTGAAAGACGCGACGCTGTGGACATTAGTCGATCGAGACGGGGACAAGCTTGGCCAAGCGGTCAAATTTAGTAAAGTCGAGTACGTGGCGAGTAAAGAGGTTTGGAAAGTTTCGGAAGGCGGTGAATGGGTGAAAGACGACGGTTCGGACGACACGAAAGCTATCAACGACGACGACGACGACGATGACGACGACGACGAATAAACAGAAAAGAGTAGTGTGGTACCATACTATTACTTTCTACGCATTGTTATTTTATACTCTATACAACAATATATACTTTTACACTAAATCTGAATTCTGAATTTCTAATAAACAATCCGATTTTTGTTTCGATGACCATTTGAATGCGTGCGCAACGTGCGATACCAAAACCAATTTCTGTTCACTCGTATACTCCGGATGGATCATGGTCCATCTAACAAGCTCTGATTCTGGGGTATAAAACGCTTTAATATACGTTTCAACATACCTGAAGTCTAAATTCAACGGTGGTGGCTGCGGAGGGGGAGGTGCAGAAGAAGCAGAAGCGGAAGAAGAAGGAACCGCGTTCTTGAACGGGTAGTATGTCTGAAAGTGTTGCTGCACCGTCTGAACGTCCATTTGCATAACGGCCCGTCCATCGATGCTGCATTTTTTCACTTTCGCAAATCCCCTAACGATAGCATTGGAAACGAGTTGCGCGCCGAGTTCCCACAAGACTTTTCCGTTTACCGCGGTCACTTCTGAGACGCGAAGTTTTGTCGCAAACTGGGCCAACAATTGTCCGAGTTGTGTTGTCCATTCCGATGCCGACAATACCGATGGCATTTCTTTCTGATTGTACTTTCCGAGCGCAGCTTTTTTCATAGACTGCATATCTGTGATTTTGAAATCCGAATCGCCGATCTCATCTGGTAACCACGAAAGGTCGAGCAATAACTCTGCAACTCTACTCAACACATGTTCGCGCAAATCGTCCACCGCGTGCACAACTTTCGTGAAGAACTTCTCGACGACAGAGGATGAATCTTCCCCCACCCAACGCTCAAAAGTTGGTTTCAATTCCTCGTATATTGAAGCCACACACGCCAAAGACTCCAATGCGACTACGCGCTCTCTCAGTCCAAACATGTTTCCAGAACTAGCGATTTGCGAGCGTGCATTTTGGGAACGTTTTTTGAAGGTTGCGCCAAGTTTTGAGACGACAGGTGTTGTAGTCGAAGATGCTGCCGCAGCCGATGAAGCTAATGGCATCGCGGCACCGTTTAGATTTGTCGCTGGTGTCGTAGCAATAAATGTAGCGTTGTCACCACCGCCAGGAGTATGCGGTTGCTGCTGTGTAATCGGTGGTGGTGGTTTCAAAGCAAACAAACCTCCTCGTGATGCTAATTTCGTGAGCGTTTGTTTCAACCTGTTTGTCAACGCGTCCTTGTTATGATCATCAAAAGGCTGATCGTTCGTATGTGCGAGCAATCTAGAGTTACCGAAAGAAACAAACACGTTAAATAACGCGAGCTCAAACATTTCTCTGCACGCATCGAAAGCTTTGAGTTTACTTCTGCATTTGCTATGCGCGCTCATTGTCGGCGACTCCGCGGCGAGCGAGGCAAAGACACAAACGCTCTCGAGTAAGTATGCAGTAGAAGTCGTGACCGTTTTACTCGTCGACACGTCTTCTTCCTTTGCGTACTCTGCGCTGTTCAATTCAGCCCCATTACTACTCAGCTTTGCCATGGCTGCAACCGCGCTCACTTGATTACCGTTGCTATCATTCATCATCTTAGACGATTCCTGCGGCGAAAGCAGTAGATTTTCTTCGTTCGTTGTCATTTTCAAGACCGCATCGTCGCTCCCAACAAAGCGTTCACCAGCAAACGGATGTTCGCGCCGCTTGACCCAATCTATCGCTCTCATCCCTTCATCTTTAGTAAGATGGTCGATATCATCGCCATTGATGATCAAAGCATTCGTATTAACTACTCGCTCTTCAATGGACGAAGCCATTCTCGCCTCGGCTCTCGCTTTCTTCGCAAGATCGCTCGATAATTTAGTCCACGTCTCTCGCTCGAACGCTAATTTCAACTCGGCGAGTCTCGGTTTTCTCTGTGCATCGGATAAAACGTCAATTGCACAGTCAATCAAGCTTTTCGTTCGCGAGGAGACGGTTTCGGCTCCAGCAAACTTTTCGCACATGTCGGCAAACAAACGGCATTTTCGTAAAGTCATTCTCGCAACGTTCGGGTCTGCGCTAAAGGTTTCGCTTCTATTTTGTCGTCCAGAATCCGTTCGAATAGCTATTTCAAGCGCATTCAGCGCATGATAAGCAGTATCTGTGGTTCTTGCTTCCAAATTCGACTTTGCAAGAGAATCTGCTAGAAGAGTTTCAAACGCGTCGTTCTTGTTTGCTATGGCGATTTTCTTCTCATGGTACGCCTTTGCAAAATGCAAACGCTTAAACAACAGATGTGCGGCTTTCGAAACGCCACCTATTGGATCTTCAACTTGAGATTGCACGAGTAGCGAATCTCTAGCAGTTGCGAAACATTCTGCGCTCAGCTCTGCGGCGCGTTCGTGCCCTAAAGCGAGCGCACCTTGGAACGCTCTTTCGTACAACGAGTCTCCATCTTCGTCGGTTGAGAACGCATGCACAAAAGCATCCCTGGTACCGCGCTCGACTTCAAACTTTAACAGGCTTAAGTCTTCAAACGCTTGCTTTGTACAGTCCAATTCACTGAGTGCTTCTAACGCATTCTTCGCCTCGCCGTATTCTACGATAGCTGCCGAAATATCACCCATTTCAATCTTCTCTCGAATTGAGATTTCACGCTCGCTACATCTCCGTAACTCTTCTACGATGCGTAAAACACGAACCATATTTTCTTTCCTTTTGTTCGTGTGCACCGCTCTAATTTTTATGTCGACGGCGTGCTGCGATCTTTCTAAGGCGCGTCGTCCATTTTTAAGCACCACGTTTGCTTTTGTCAAAGAGTTTTGTATGTCCAATATTTTTTGCGACGCATGACCGACTTCGTTTCGTTTCTTATATATTTCCCCATTTATTCTAGTTTGTACGGATTCTACAATTGCCATAAGTCGCTCCTCTTCGCGGCGGAGATCCTTCGGCAAAAAATCACGCGGAATCTCTTTCAAAGACTCTCTCAAAGCATCAAATTTAGAGGAGTCGTTGTTGTTGTTGTTGTTGTTGTTGTTGTTGTTGTTGTTGTTGTTGTTGTTGTTGTTGTTGTTGTTGTTGTTGTTCGATGACGATGGATCCGTCGACGAATTTATCCTCTCTTCGCTTCTATTCATCTCATCTTCATCTTCATCCTTACGATACGGCTCGAAAAATCCAGGATGTAATTTGTCTACTTCTTTCGCGGCTTGCTCAGCGTTCATCGACGTCACGTTCAGCTCCAAACTGTCCATTCTATTAACTAACTCACCACAGGCAGATGACGATAATTCTGCCGCCACCGCTTGTTGTTGCTGACGACTACTCCTGCTAGATGTGGTGCTATTGAGACTACTGCTCGCATCGCTCTGATGATGCTGCAGGCTCATTCGATTCGCCAACTTCCCAATTGGCGAACTTGCGTCTCGTTTTTGTTCTTCGATTTTGTCCTTCACCATTTCGACTTTTTCCTTTGCGCGTTTTTTGAACTCCTCCGCTTTCTGCTTCCAGTTTAGACCGCTAAACATTTTCCCCGCGTTACTGTTGTTGATGCTGTTATTATTGGTGTTCGAGGAAGAGGAACTCATGATGTCGATGACGACGTTTAGTCCTCCTCCTCCTTCGAAGTAATCGTATCTAAAACGTCCTCCGCGAACTGACGAAAATCTGAATTCTTCAACGCGTTTTCCAAAGCGCTTTCTCCTCCTTCTCCTTCTCCTTTTCCGTCTTCGCTGCTGTTGTCAATCTGCCTCAACGTTTCCAACAATCTTTCGCTTCGTAATTTTTCGAGCAAAGGTAAGTTCAACGCCAACCGTTCGAAGTGTTCTCGTCTCAAGCGGTGTCGATGGATGTCCTCGTAATCGGTTTCGAATCGCCTTTTCGGTTTCTCCAAAGTCGACGACGAAGGAATCGATTCTTCTTCTTTCGAATTTTCGTTCCGTTCCTCTTCCTCGCGTTCAGATGGAACGGCGACGCACGCGAAAGGAGGAGCAGAAGAGAGAGATCGTAATCCTTCCTCTTCTCCTCTTTTGTTCGTATCGATCGTTGCTTCTTTGTGTTTCTTGTTGCAATCCGCGGAACAGTACGGCTGTCGACACCGAGGGCACTTGTAATTTGAGTTTGGTTTCGCGCAAATAACGCAACGACGAAGCTCGTTTGACATAATTTTGTGAGGAAAAGTACGAGTAGAGCAGAATTGCGTGTGCTTCATTCATTCGCACTCTTCTCATATTAGTAAAATCTTATTGAAAAAAATTGAAAAATACCCGATACATGCGCTTAACCACCCTACACTCACAGCCTAACGACAAACACGTGGGTCTTCGCGACGTGTATCGGCGCCGCAGCTCTTTTTGGATCCAAATACACTCGTTCTATCAAGAAGACGTTTCCAAAGTTTCTCTCGAGCATGACCGCGCACGGCGACTTTATCGTCGTCGCCGTCATCAAAGAAGATGCGGTTTTTAGTTTTGAGCACGCTCGTTCGGACGTCGCGAACGCGGCGGAGTAATATTGAGGAGATGAAGCGCTGTTGCCGAAAGAGCGGTCGTCTAACGAGGCAACGATGGAGACGTATCGCGCAGATCTTCGGCTAGAGACCGGATTACCGGTGGTGTACGCGGCGACGTTAAAAAACGTTGCTCTTCCGTCATTTACCGCATTTTCACCAAACACGAAGATGATGAAGTCTCGCGATTGCTCAGTTAACGCGCTGGTATCGTCGACGATGTTTCCTTCCGAGAGCTCGCCTAAATTATTTACCAGTTTTTCACTCAGGCTGTACGCGGCGTCGGATGTTGAACCAAAACAGCCCGAGCGAACATTAACGCCGGGGAGGGCAAATGGCTGATAAGAAGGATCAGACAAGCATTGAGCGCCATTATCAACATCTACTCTTTCCAAAGAGAAGCGCTGTACCGCGGTACCGAATGCGTTCGTAAGTTTTGTTTGGAAGTCATCGGCGGCAGCGTCCAACGTCGTAGGCTGCTTTATGGCGCGATGGATCTTTATTTGCGACGATAAAGCATCGTTTGGCCCGCGCATCGGCAGATCTTCTTTGGAGTAAAAATAGTCTGGTTGTTCACGTTCAGCGATGCTACTGCTTTCATGTTCTCTCGTCGTCGGCGATATTGTCGCTAAGGATAATAAATTCAGAAGAGCATTACCACTGTTCGACGCCGGCTCGCGACCGCGAACGATCATCGCCGGCCATTCGTATCTGGCGTACGCGCCGAGCGCCTCGGCGCCTTTCAGCGGCCAAATGCCGACTCGAAAGCTCGTCGTCAAATCATCTGCGATTATGGATGGAAGAAAATTCAACTCGTCGTATCGAAGCGCTTCGAGTTCAATGGATGTCGATTCGATGCCTGCTTTCTCAAGCGCCTCTTTTAAATCACGAAACGTCTTCGAAGAACTCGTGCTGATGATAATCAAAGCTCGACGAAACGCTCGCGAACCTCGAACGTTCATATTATTTACGGGAGACGAACTCGCTTGTGCTGAAACAGTTTGTCTCAGCGAACGCAAACCCAGCGCTCCGAACGTTTTCCTCCAGACGTACGTCACGTACGAATAGTACTTCGCCGCCGACGGCGGCGCACACATTATATTTACCGTCGCATCTCTTCTGCCCAACTGAAAGTACGGCCAATTCTGATTATTCACGTTCACGTTCTCGACTCTCGCATACATGACTCCTGGGTTACCCGTGTTCGCCGTGCGTTGCATCAAACTCAACTCTTCTTGTTCTTCTTCTTCTTCTCCTCCTTCTCCTTCGATATCTTCCGAGTGATACGAAGAAGTATCGTGCGTAAACCGCAGTTTCCCGCTCTCGCGAGGCGCGCGAACGACGTAATCACTTCCTCTTCCCCGGTACCGCGCTGTTAATATTTCCTCGCTGAGTTTATTCGCCAGCTTCGTCGCAACCTCGTAATCTTCCATCGCGCACGAGAGTTCAAACTTTTTCCCGAGGAGAAGAACGTCCTCCTCTCCGGCAAACGCTGTCGTTGTTGTTGCTGTTGTTGTTCTCATCATCATCGTCGTCATCAAAGTCACGAATACCATCGCCATCATCCTCCTTCTTCTTCTTCTTCTTCTTCTTCTTCTTCTTCTTCTCTATCGATCGTCGTCACTCGTTCGCGCGTGTCTTTCCTTTTTTTTTTCTTAGCCTCCCTCGTGTATTTTTTCCTCTCATCTCTCTCTCTCTCTCGGAAGAAGGCACCCTTACGAGTAAAAAAAGAAAAAATTTTCGTCTCTCTCTCTCGCATCTCTCTCGTCGTCGGCGTCGTCGTCACTCTTTTTGCACGCGCGCGCGTAGAATAGTATATAGAATAAAAAAATATGAGGGCGACGACGCAATCTCGCGACGAGGAACGACAAGGAGCGGTCGCGAGAGAAGACGCGAAGAAGAAGACGAAGCGGAAAGCGCATAGTAATAGTAATAACGACGAGGATTCGGTGGTGTTGTCCTCCCAATCAATGAGAAAGGTGAGAGACGAGATTAGATTTTGATGATGTTTTTTAGTTCCCGCCGTTTTTTTTTCTCGGACTAATCTCTCTCTCTCTCTCGCGCGCGCGATCCGATCGACGACGACGACGACGACGACGCTAACCCCACCACCCCAAACGTTACTTACTTTTCTTTATATTTCAAAACAGAGAGCGACGACGCAACGAGAACAACGAGCAGATCGCGTCGCGATTTCCACGCCTCCCGAAGAGAAGCAGTTTTTGCAAAAACAAAGCGGCGGGAAACGAAGAACACAGAAAAAACAAAAAGAAAACGTCGCGTCGTTCTCCTCCTTCTCGGGTGTGCCCTCCTCAAACTCTCTCGGAAAAGAACAAAATAGAAAAGACGGAGAAATTTTTTTAGCCGCAGCAACAGCGACAGCGGCAGCGGCAGCGACAGCGGCAGCAGCAGCAGAGGAGGAGAAACAAAACCGCGAACAACAACAACAACAACAACAACAACTAGTAGGAATAGTAGAAGGAGGAGGAGTAGCGCAGGCGAAAGGTAAAAACGAGAACAAAAACGAGAGAGACGAGAAGAAGAGGAGCGGCAAGAAAGCCGCCGCCGCGACGGTTTCGACGAAGAAGAGAGGAGTCGCCGAGGCGGCGACGGCGACGGCGGGAACGAATACCACGAAGACGACGACTAACGAGGAAGGGCACTTTGAGTACACGTTGGGCGAATCTCTCGGACCGAACAACCGATTCAAGATTTTAGCGCCGTTAGGCGAGGGAACGTTTGGGAAGGTTTTAGAGTGTTACGATCGAGTGAAGCAAGAGTACTGCGCGGTGAAAGTGATCAGGAACGTGCCCAAGTACAAAGCGGCGGCTAAAATCGAGGTGGACGTCTTGAGAGAGATTGGGAGAAGAGATGAGCGCGACGAGTTCCATTGCATTCGATTGAAAGAATCGTTCGAACACGAAGGGCACGCGTGTTTGATGTTTGACATGTACGGGCTGTCTCTGTTTGATTTCATGAAGAAGAACCACTACAAACCGTTTTCTTTGGCGTTGGTGCAAAAATTCGCGAAGCAGTTGATCAAAGCTGTTGCGTTTATGCACGAGTTAAAAATGACGCACACTGATTTGAAACCCGAAAACGTTTTACTGGAAACTCCAGGGTACGTGCGAGTCGTGAGCAGTGCTGATGTTAACGCCAACAACGCGGCGAACGCGGCGGTGGGAACGAGCGCGTGCACGATGAAGGTACCGGTCACGAGCGCGATCAAACTCATCGATTTTGGAAGCACGACGTTGGAAGATCAATACCATTCCACGGTCGTGTCTACGCGACACTACCGCGCGCCGGAGATTATTCTTGGTACCGGATGGTCCTACCCGTGCGATATGTGGTCGATTGGGTGCATATTGATAGAACTTTTGACCGGAGACGCGCTCTTCCAAACGCACGAGAACATGGAGCATTTGGCGATGATGCGCAACGTGTTGGGTCACATGCACGCAGACGTAATCAAGCGTAGTTCCAAGGAAACTATCGAAAAATACTTTAATCCGGAAACGCACGAGTTGAGATGGCCGGAATGCGCTAAAGATGTTGAGAGTGAACGCGCCGTACAAGCGGTACAGCCGTTGGACATCATGATTCGAGAGCGTTTTGAGTGCGAAGAAACGGGCACGTTACTCCGACACTTGTTGAGTCGACTGTTGGAGTACGATCCGGATACGCGCATCACGGCAAAAGATGCTTTGAACCACGGCTTTTTCCGGTTGGACATCAAGGAAAACGTGTATACGCCGGTGACGGCGTTGGTGGGTAACCAAACTTCCGTCGCAAACGCCGCGAAAACGGCGACTGATCGAACGGCGTCTTCGGTGGTAAGAAACGTAGCGCCGACGAACAGCAAGGCGAGATCGCAAACTACCGGCGGAATTCGAGGCACGTGCTTGGACAAACCCTCCATGGCGACTGAAATCGTCTTGGGGGCTTAAGAAAGCTAAACATATAATAACAAACAATAAAGATAATATTGGAAGTGAGTACGAAAAGAGAAAAAAGAGAGACGCAGGCAGCAAGCGCTTTTAGAGTTAGAGAAGCCGCTTTTAGTTTTTAGTAGAACGCACAACAAAAAATACACAAATGTAAAACAAAAAGATACAAAACAACTACAAATTCACGACTAAAAAAGAGCATAAACCCGTCATTACTCCTCGTCGTAATCGTCCTCTTCCGCGGGTACTGCTACGCCGACTAAATCATCGTCGTCGAACGAACCTAAATTTCCCGCGGCTAGATCCCCGGCGGCTTCTTCCTCCTCCTCTTGTTCTTGTTCTTTCTTTTGCGGAGAAGGACTTTTCTTCGCTTTCTTCGTCGCTGGCGATTTCTTCTTCTTTTTCTTCGCGTCGCCCTCCGCGTAACTTCTCGCGGTAATCGTCCTCCCACTCCTGCTCGTCGTCGTTATCACCGGTTTCTCTTCTTCCTCTTCCTCCGAGTCTTCGCTTTCGTATTCTTCGGCGTCGGTATCTTCCTCGTCTTCGTCAAACTCTTCATCATCCTCGGAGTCGTAGTCGGCGTTCTTTCTCTTCTTTGCATTTGCTTTCTTTCCCGCGGCCCCGGCTTTCTTCTTCTCGTTACTATTATTATTATCAGTTGTTGTCGTTGTCTTTTTCTTCTTCTTCTTCTTCTTCGGATTCCCGTCTTCGTCCACTCTTTCCAACAACTTCGCGGCTAATTCCGCAGGATCCGGCGGCGGTGGTAAATCCGGAACATCCTTCACCACGTCTTCCAAGAAATCAAACTCGTCGTTATCGCTGATCGCGCCCTTCAGATGCACCGGGCCAATAATCCTCGCGCCGTGCGCTAACGCCATGTCCGCCGTCGCTTTAAACAGTTTCGTTAAAAATAATTCCAACGCTTTCGCCATCACCAGCGGAGTGGTTTTCACGATTTTCCCAACCTCTTCGTCGCTTTGCATCATTCGTTTTATTCTCGCCGCTAAGGCTGCGTTTTTATTCACGGCGAGGGAGACGCTTTTAGTGGTAGTGTTAGTATCAGTAGGGGCAACAACGCCGCTCA
>Ga0181604_10004281_pt1 | contig 11779 bp, 9 predicted proteins | sample 041ome_12_FD_148663 | JGI IMG/M metagenome (GOLD analysis project Ga0181604, IMG submission 148663) | Coastal salt marsh microbial communities from the Groves Creek Marsh, Skidaway Island, Georgia - 041410US metaG (spades assembly) | ecosystem: Environmental > Aquatic > Marine > Intertidal zone...
ATGTTGTTATTCCAGGTTGTGGGGGAGATTTTTCGGAAGGAGGGCGTCGCTGGCATCATCAATTTCATATGACTGCTGATTTGCCCGAGGATTTAATAAGTGGACGTGAGGAAATATATCTATCGTGGTTTTACAAAACGTTTGCGTATAAACCAAACTCCATAACCCAAAAGGATATAGAAGAATATGTGAGGACTTACGGTCAACCAGGCGCCCTCAGGGCGGGCTTTTCATACTACCGAGCCATGGGCAAGGATGCAGAGGATAATTCGAAGGTTATAGCTAATTTTAAATTACCCATGCCGGTATTGGCAATTGGAGGGGGGGTTAGCTATCCCAATGGAAGGGGACGAGGCAAAGATCCTGAGGCTTCTCTTAAACGAGTTGCAGATAATGTTCGGGGAGAGGTTTTTGCAGAATGTGGCCATTTTATCCCTGAAGAAGCTCCAGAATTATTGGTCAATAGGCTAAGGCTATTTTTTAATGATAACTTGTAGTTTATAAATCGGGTTGTAATATCGGATTTGGATAGTCTTTGGCGAAGGAAATAGAAATGGCCGAAAGAGCAGGCCCGTTGACTGGTGTAAGAGCGGTAACATGTTCCACAGCACAGGCTGGGACGGTGCCGTATATGATGATGGCGGATCTCGGGGCAGAGGTGATTAAAATTGAGGTGCCTGGGGTTGGTGATGGTTCCAGAACGGCCGGAGAGCTGCGTGGAGAGATAAGTTCTTTTTTTGAAACTAATAATAGGGGTGTCAAGAGCCTAACTCTGGATCTTAAGTCAGCGGAGGGACGAAAAATTCTCCATAGACTTATTGAAACAGCCGATATATTTGGTCAAAATTTCCGGCCTGGGGCCGCGGAAAAAAATGGTTTTGGTTACGAAGAACTAAAAAAAATAAATCCAAAATTGGTATATGTATCAGTATCTGGTTATGGTCAGCGAGGCCCCCATTCTGATTTGCCTGGTACCGATGCAGTTGGACAGGCATTGGGCGGTATAAGCGAAGCTTACGCTGGGCCGGGTGAGGCTATGAAAACGGGTGTGGTTTCTGTTGCCGACGAGTCCTGCGCAATGCTCACATTCGGGGGACTTTTAGCGGCTTTATATCACGCGAAAAATACTGGGATTGGCCAAAAAGTCGAAACGTCTCTCGTTGGTGGGATAGTGCGCTTGATGGGATGGACGATGACAACAACAATGTGGCGGGACGAAAATCCAATAGTAGGTGCCCGAATAAATGGAACCAGAGAATTACCGGGTATAGCAGCAAGTTTTGATGATAAAGATGGTAAGCCTTTAGTATTTCAAGTAGACCATCGCCATTGGACTAAGGCGATGGATGCATTGGGATTTCTCTCTGTACTTGAAAAGAGAGGGGCGAGTGACCTTGGACTGGCCCTCGTATCAGATGAAAAAAAACAACTAATTCTCAGTACATTAAAAGAATTATTTGCGACGGGTAGTCGAGACCGTTGGGTTGGTATTCTAAGAGATGCAGATATTGTTTCTGCACCTATCAATACACTACTTGAATCCTCTAAAGATCCGGACGTGGTAGAGAATGGATATATAGCAGAGCGTTATTATTCAGAAATAGACGAGACATTAAAAGTTCAAGGCTCTCCCTGGCAGTTCTCTGAAACTCCGGTTTCAATAGGCCGAGCACCAAAGTTAGGCGAACACAATGATGAAGTGCTTGAGGCAATGGGTTTTAGTAAGGCCGAAATCAAATCAATGAGTGATCGCAAAATTATCTAGTTCTGTTTGAGATAGAGTGAAATTTGTGGTAAGGTATATCTCTCTATTTTAGTAGCGCGACGTTTTTTATGTTTTTTGAAGGCTGGGGGGGAAGACAATAATTCCAATTACAGCGGCGAAAATTGACATGCTCACAAATAGTAACAAGGATAGATCGTAACTATTGCTCCAGTCTCTCAAGAACCCAGAAAGAACGGGGCCGAGTGCCTGGGATGAAATTTGTATGGTTAAAACGATTCCTCTTATTGAGCCAAAGCTTTCGCGTCCGAAATAATCCGCCCAGACTATTGGGAGAACACACAAAATGCCACCGATGCCAATGCCAAAAAAAATAGCAGCGATATAGGCGAGGCTGGCAGTTTGTGTAAGGTACATCAGAAAAGCTCCAATGCTCAAAGTTAATCCAGACAAGAAAAGATTAAATCGTACTCCGATGAGTCTGGTGGTATAGCCATATAGCAAAGCGGACAAGCCGGATATGAATGAAAAACAGCTCACTACCAAAGCCGCTGTTACTGGGCTTAACCCTCGCTCTAATAAATGGGGGGCTTGGTGAAGACTAACCCCCGCCTGAACTGGAAATACTAAAAATGTAAAAAGAGCTAGAAGCCAAAAGCTAGGTTTGGAAATGGCTTGCCGTCTTGTGAAACTTGGTTCCATTAAGTTGGACTGATCAGTGGCATCATAGTTAAAATTTTTCTCTAAACCGTCTGGATATAAACCAATATCTTCTGGGCGTCGGCACATTAGTAGTAAATTTGGTAATAGACCAACAGCGATTATCGTGATGCCTATTATTAACCAACCCATTCTCCAACCACCTTGGCTCATCGCTGCAAAGCCTATTAATGGCATCGCAGTTAATCCGGCCATCTGCGCTAGGGTTACAATTGAAATCGCTCGAGGGCGTTTCTTAACAAACCAATTATTTACAGCGGTATAAATTCCTAAATCAAATGGACCCGCAAAATTTAACCTGGCCAGACAAAACAAAATATAGAACATTAGTAATGACGTTAATTGGGATAATAAAACTGTACATAGAGCCGTTATCAATATCGCGGAGCATAATACGCCGCGAGCTCCATGTTTATCGATAAATGGGCCTAAAAACGGCGATATAATAGCTGCCAGAACCCCACCTATCGAGACTGCTCCTGATATTGCTGTTCTTGACCATTCAAATTCCTCAGACATGGGTGTTATAAAAATGGAAAGTGTTGCAACAGCGGGGCCTTGTCGAACGAAGCCCGCGCAACAAGCACAGAACAGGACTATCCACCCGTAGAAAAAAGGTGTTCGATCAGAAACTTTCAAAGCGATGTTACGCATCACAACTCCCATCGGGAAAAAGCACATGCGTGAATATGGTATAATCTCGCAGGCTTCCGGAGGAAGTTTTCTTGTTTGTATTCACCACATATCCTAATTTGCCTCATAAAGGGAGTTCACTTATAATCAGAATAGTGCGCTAATATAAATTAAAAGCTAACGTTTTTGCGTAATAAAAATCAGCTGGGAGTTAAATGATGCGACTCGGAATGTTTATGCAACCCGTTCATGATCCAAAGAGAGACCAGACCCAAGTCATAGATGAAGATAGAGAGGCTATAATACTGGCAGATAAACTGGGCTTTGAAGAAGTTTGGGTGGGAGAACATGCTGCGGCTACTGTTGAACCAATTACTGCCCCACTTGTTTTTTTGGCAACACTTTTGGGTGAAACTAAAAATATAAAATTAGGCACGGGTGTTTTTTGTTTGCCTAATCATCATCCAGCTCAGGTAGCTGGACAGTCGGCACTCTTCGATCATTTGTCGAGGGGACGATTTCAGATGGGGATTGGAACTGGAAGTCTTTCATCAGATGTTGAGCTGTTTGAAGTTGGCGGTGATACAGATAGGGGCGATATGGTGCGAGAGTCTATGGAACATATACTCGCCATCTGGGAAGGAGAACCACCCTACAAACGTGAGGGTAAATATTGGAATGTCAAAATTGAAGATATGGGTCGATCTGACTTTGGGGTTGGACATTTTGTAAAGCCTTACCAGCAGCCGCACCCACCCATTGCGATATCTATAATGTCTCCAAAGTCAGGAAGTGCTCGTATGGCAGGCGAACGTGGCTGGATACCCATCTCCGGAGCGGCATTTTTGCATCCGCGTTATACCTCTAGCCATTGGGAGACTTATGCAGAGGGTTGCGAGAGGGCTGGACGTGCAGCAGATCCTGAAATTTGGCGCGTTTCGCGTAGCATTGTCGTCGCCCCGACAGACGAGGAAGCGTTAGATTACATTCTTAATCCCGATGGCCCGATGAGTTACTGGTATCAATATTTCTTATCATCAATCCGGACTCGGGGGCTAACCAAATTTGTAGCGCCTGAGGGACATCCCGATCCGGATAGTATGACATGGCAGGACATTGCCAAGGAGCAGTGCACATGGGGTTCCCCCAATACAGTTTTAGATAAACTCGTTGCGTTGCGGGACCTCACAGGTCACTTTGGTGTTTTGACGGCAATGGCTCACGAATGGGATGACAAGGAGTTTTGTCGGCGATCCATGACTACCCTTGCTAAAGATATTATGCCAAAATTCTCTCAACACGCAGAAGCGGATCTAACGGCAAGGGCAGCAGAATAATATTTTCTGATTAACTGAGGCAATTAGCGTCGTTAATTTGTCTACGCGGGTGCTTTTTTGAAAGGTTATTATGAACGAGCCTAGTAAAGGCAAAATGCTTGTTATAGGTGCTAGAGGGATCGTCGGTAGAAGTGTAATACAATATTTTTCCCAACTGCCCTCTTGGGAAGTTATTGGGGTGTCCCGACGCAAGCCTGAGTTTGGTAAAAATCTCAATTGGATAAATCTGGATCTTCGTGATGAAGAGTCTTGCGAAGCTCACTTGGCGGATTTGTCTGATATAACACACATTTCTTATTCTGCAGTATTTGAAAAGCCTAACCTTACTCAAGGTTGGTCAGAAGCGGATCATGCGTCGATTAATCTAGAGATGTTGCAGAACGTTGTTAAGGTATTGGATAAAACCTCTTCTAAGCTTAAGCATATTTCGGTTATGCAGGGGACTAAAGCATACGGAGGACATTTGGGTCCTTTTAAAATGCCAGCTAGAGAAACAGACCCAAGGTCAATGGGGCCAAATTTTTATTATGATCAAATGGATTGGTTAGAAGATTATCAACGAGGAAAAAACTGGCACTGGACTATTTTTAGACCTCAGCTTGTATGCGGAATGGCGGTTGGAAGTCCTTTGAATATAATGGCTGCAATTGGTGCTTTTGCTGCAATTTCGCGAGAAAGTGGAATTCCACTTCGTTTCCCTGGTGGTCCGGAAAGAATTGGGGAGGCAACAGATGCCCGATTGATAGCTAAAGCTATGGAATGGGCTGGAAGAAGTAAGATTGCTCAAAACGAAATATATAATATAACAAATGGTGATATATATATTTGGCATCATTTATGGCCTAGAATAGCCGAATTATTTTCTATGAATTACGCGTCGCCACAACCCATGTCCCTGGACAGATTGATGCCGCAGAATTTGGAAACCTGGAACCGAATAACAAAAAAATTTGATTTGCAAAATTATTCCCTTGAGACATTGGTCCCGTCGTGGAGATTTGCTGATTTTCTCTTTGGCTACGGACAGCGGCCCAATCCTCATCATATGAGCACCATAAAAATCCGGCAGCATGGTTTCAATAACTGCGTGGATACGGAGAAATCAATGTTGGAACTTTTGCGTCAGATGCAAAAGGAAAAAATTATTCCAGAGTGAGCCAGCAATAATCTATATAGCCAGATCTCTGGTGTTGTAGTCTTTAATAACGCGATTAAAAGTATCTTCCGTAAAACGATACTCATCCTCAAGGCCTTGAAACGGTTTGTATTCGAAAGCAGTTCCGTCCTTGAAATGTTTACATCGCGCATCAATGGCAACCTGAATTACCGCGGATCTTTCGAAAATTCTCTTTTCATCATAAACAGCGTTAGAGCCTCTCATTCCAAGAGCAGCTTTTTGTCCCAAAACCGACCCCCTTCGATGAAACCCAAATGTTATTGAAATCCGGATGTCTGGAGATGTGTTTGCAAAAGATCCGTGGAGCATTTGACGATTAACGAGCGTAACACTGCCCGGAGTACAAACTAATGGCATCGCTCCCGGCAGCTGATCACTGCCATTATTTTCGGCGATCAATTTTTTGATATCTGCTCTTCCGTGCTTATGGCTCCCTGGCATTATCCAGAGGCTATTTGCGGGTGTGGTTTCGTATAGTTGCACCTGAAAGTTGAACCCATGTATTCCTTCATCCCAATTCGGAGAGTCCCAATGAGTTACTCCATCCTGATGCCAGGAAACGGATCCCCCAAGCCCCGGTTGTTTTACAAATATTGCGTCATTATAAGGGACAAAATTCTCGCCATTTATTGATTCAGCTACAGCTAATAACTTTGGATGACCATACACTCTCAGTGCGGCTGGCATAGCTTCGCACATGCCGTACATTAAATGTACAACGTGATCCGGTGCGTCTTCCTCTGGTGTTGGTTCACTCATTTTGCTTGGATGACGCCCGTTTAAAAGCTCTGTTCCTCCCCAGGGGTCAGATAGGGGTTTGATGAACGTATATGGCTCGCGAGCAAAATCTCTACCTAGTGCAGGCCTTCCTTTTTTATCAACTGTTGCGCCGGGTTCGACGGGGGCTCTTTCTATCATATTTTGAGCATCGGCTCGTAATTCCTTTAGTTCTCTATCGTCTATGACATTTTCGAAAATATAGAAGCCGTATTTTTCATAAGCTTTAAGAATTTTAGGATGAAGTTTTCCGTTGTCACCTAGCAGTAATGGCCCTTTATTGTTAATACGCGAAGCTATTGTAATTCCTTCCTTCAGATAGTTAGTCATACTTTTGCTATGCTCAGTGGCTGATATATCCATTTTATCTCAAGGCCTTTCTTTAGCTTCCGTTTTACGATTACAACCATATTCGCAAATAAAGTATTTTTCAAATTGAGTTAATAAAGGACCGGAATAATATCGCAAGAATAATGTCGGTTTTAAGAAAAATGACGTTTCTTGACTATTATGATCTGGTGGGTCAGTATCTAGATACTTGTTGATGACATAAAAAACTAATTTTGATCCGAAATAGAGGAAGTAGGAATAATGAGAAAACTATTTATAGGCTTAGCGGTAGCAACAAGTGCACTGCTCGGACTTTCGACATCGGCTTTTGCCAAGTGCGGTGATGTATCAATGGCCGAAATGAACTGGGCTTCGGCTGAACTGATGGCAAACATTGATAAAGTAATTCTCGAAGAGGGTTATGGCTGTAACGTCGAATTGGTCGCTGGAGCTACCATGCCTTCATTTACATCCATGAATGAAAAAGGTCAGCCAGATGTCGCTGCCGAGCTCTGGATTAACGCAGTCCGTAATCCTTTGAATAAAGCCATGAAAGAGGGTAGGTTACATTCTGTTGTTGAGGGCCCTATCACGGAGTTAGGCGAAGGATGGTGGATTCCGCCGCACACAAGGAAAAAGCACCCTGAGTTAAAAACAGTTCTTGATATACTCAAAAGACCAGATCTCTTTCCGCATTCAGAGGATAAATCCAAAGGTGCTTTTGTCGGTTGCCCAGCAGGATGGGGGTGCCAATTAGCTAATAATAATTTGTTCCGTGCTTTCGAAATGGAGAAAAAAGGTTGGGTCTTGGTTGATCCGGGTTCTGCAGCAGGCTTGGATGGGTCAATGTCTAAAGCAGCTGAAAGAGGCGAAAACTGGTTTGGCTACTATTGGGCGCCAACTGCTCTGATAGGTAAGTATAATATGGTACCATTAGATTTTGGTGTTCCATTTGCTGGTAAAGAAAATTGGGATGGTTGCATTGTTAAACCTGAACAAGAGTGCGCTAACCCAAAACCGTCCGCATGGACTAAATCGGAAGTTCATACAGTCATAACGGATCGCTTCAAGAAGCAAGGTGGTGCAGCTGTGACCTACCTTACTAAGCGTGTAGTACCAGGGCCTGTTATGAATTCAATGTTGGTATTCATGGCGGACCAACAGGCTGGTGGCGCTGATGCGGCTGTAGAGTTCTTGAAAAAGCATGAAGCTATTTGGAGCAAATGGGTTTCTGCAGATGCTGCCAAGAAGATAAAGAAAGCACTTTAAAACGTATTTATTGTGTAATTGAAACGGCCTGTTGGATTTTGTTGTCCAACAGGCTTTTCTTTTTAAATCATAGTTAAACGAAGGTAAGTAGATGGACTTTTTTGAAGTATTTCCAGCCATGGATCGCCAAGGTTTGAGAGATTTAAAGAAAGGCATCGACTCTAGTTTTAGAGAATTTTCAAGATCCTATGGCGAGGGTATAGAAGATTTTTTTGAGCCGCTTTTGCATTTTTTAGTCTGGTTAGAAAAGCTATTAATAAATGCTCCCTGGCCGATTGTAATCATTGGTATCGCCGGCCTAGCCTGGATAGGGTCAAGAAGCTGGAAGCTTGTCGCGGGTACAGTTATAGCCTTTTTAGTAATTGGTTATTTTGGAATGTGGAAAGATACGATGGCCACATTAGCCATCATTTCCGTTGCGACCCTCCTTTGTATTAGCTTTGGTATTCCGTTTGGCATTTGGATGGCGCGGTCGGATAGAGTCCAGGCGGCTATTACGCCTATTTTAGATGTAATGCAGACTATCCCAAGTTTTGTGTATTTGATCCCGGTCGTAATGCTTCTGGGTATCGGTAAAGTGCCTGGGTTAATAGCTGTTTGTATTTATGCCATTCCGCCACTTGTACGACTAACAAACCTTGGGATCCGATTAGTTGATAAGGAGGTATTGGAAGCTGCTGACGCCTTTGGAGCTGATTATCGGCAAAAGCTATTTGGAGTTCAAATACCGCTTGCGTTGCCCAATATTTTTGCAGGAGTAAATCAAACAATCATGATGTCTCTGGCGATGGTGGTCATAGCATCGATGATCGGTGTCAAAGGATTAGGACTTCCAGTGTTAAGAGCCGTTTCCAATCAGTACCTAGCTCTTGGTCTATTAAATGGTCTGGCAATTGTGATTTTGGCGATTATTTTTGACCGTGTCTCGCAAGCTTATGGTCGACGCTTACAAGCTCATAGAGAAGGTAATGGGCATGACTGATACAAAAATTAAGATAAAAAATCTTTATAAAGTTTTTGGCGCGGACCCTAAAAGTGCAATGGAACAGGTGCGCAATGGAGTTTCAAAACAAGACTTGCTTGAAAAACACTCACATGTTTTGGGACTGCGGGACATAAATATTGATATTCCAGAAAAAGGCATCAGTGTTATCATGGGGCTTTCTGGCTCAGGGAAATCTACATTAATAAGACATATAAACAGATTAATTGAACCTACTGAAGGCCAAGTTGTCATCGATGATATCGATATATTAGGGATGTCGATTGAAGAATTGAGAACTTTTCGTAGAAATAAGGCGTCGATGGTTTTCCAGAAATTTGCCTTATTTCCTCACAGAACTGTGATGCAAAATACAGCTTATGGACTCACTATTCAAAAAATAGCGGAGAAAGAGGCCATAGAACGCAGTCAGCATTGGATAGAGAGGGTTGGCTTAAGCGGATTTGAAAATCACTATCCAGCCCAACTCTCAGGAGGAATGCAGCAGCGCGTTGGTCTAGCACGTGCTCTTACTACAGATGCTGAAATCTTGTTAATGGATGAAGCATTTTCAGCTCTCGATCCACTGATCCGCACCGATATGCAGGGGATCTTATTAGATTTACAGGCAGAACTTAATAAAACCATTGTATTTATAACTCACGATCTAGATGAGGCTCTACGAATAGGAGATGGGATAACTATTCTTCGCGATGGTGAAATTATTCAACAAGGATCGCCTCAGGATATCGTTATGAAACCTGCTGACGATTACATCGCCGATTTCATAAAAGATGTTAATAGAAGTAGGGTATTGCAGGTGCGATCAATCATGGTGCCTGCCGAGAGTGGCATTGGTCCACATCTGGATCAGAACATGCCGTTGGAGGATGCACTGAGCCGATTATCCAGTGAGGGAGTGTCCGAAGGTTCTGTCGTTGATCAAGCTGGAAAAGTGATTGGGCAGATAGCGCTTGCAGCAGCTGTTGAAGCTATTCGTCGTCCAGAACGAAGTTCGCAAGACCTGCAATATAGATGATAAATCTGAAGTTACTTTAATTGTTCACAATCACATAGCTTTTTTGTGAAAATCCTGTAGGATAACGAACGTTGGTTTTATACCATTTTTTGGGTGATTTTGTGAGTGAAGATGGTTAACCGAACCTCGAAGTGTTTTGGATTCTTTGTATCGATTTTAATTTTATTGGTTCCTTATTCGGCTCAATCACAGGGCGTTAACCCAAATACACCAGATCAAATTCGCAGAGCATATGATAAAGCTTTTGAAACAATGTTTCAGGACCCGGGTAATTTAGAGAAAACCTTTTCATTTGCTGGATTAGCTATTAAAGCAGGTGATTTTGAGGGTGCTATATCATCCCTTGAAAGGATGCTCATACTCGATCCTAATCTGCCACGAGTGCGCTATGAATTAGGAGTATTATACTTTAAATTAGGCTCTTATGATGTTGCGGCTACTTACTTTGAGGAGTTGTTGGAAGATAAGAACACTCCCAAAGCATTGGTTGAAAAGGCAGCCCCTTTTGTAGAGGAGATAGAAAGCAGACTCACAAACCATAGCTTTAGCGGCAGTACTTTTTCTGGGATAAAATACCAAACCAATGCTAGCTCGGGCCCAAGGTCTACCAAAGTCACGCTTTTTGGAGCGCCATCGTTTTTGCCAGACGAATTCACTAACAAAGGCGATTTTGATGTTTTTGTATCAGGCAGTATTAACTACTCTTATGACTTTCAGACCGAACCAAAAAAGCTTTTGGAGGCAGGCTTAAATATATACGGAAATGAACAGTTTGATCAGACATTTGTAAATGCGAGGGTTATAGACGCGCATATTGGTCCCCGGCTGATTCTGCCCATTGAATTTTTAAATAATCCTGTAGTTCGCCCTTTTATTGCTGGCGATTATTTAATCGTAAGTGAGGATGAGAGTTACTATAGTCATGGAGCAGGTTTCAGTGCCGATATCAGAGCGATGGAAACACTTAATTTTAACATAGATACGCGTATAATGGCGCGTGAAAATAAAGATGCGAGTGTTTTGGATGGTTACCGCAATCGCTTAACGGTTAATGCAAGTTATATCGCTTCGGAAACAACACAAATACAGGTTTCATCAACCGTTTCGACTGAAGAAACTAAAACCAATATTCAGAATAATCGGGATTATAGCTTCAACGTCTCTATAAATAAAACTTTCAAAGCACCGTTTGATTTACTAAAGGATCCTCTGTCAGCGGGCTTGAGTTTTGGCGGATCATTCCGCGAATATGCTGGACCTAACCCAACTATTGATCCGGACACGACTAGAAACGACTATACTTTTCGGTTTAGTCCGTCTTTGACTATTCCAGTCGGAGAAACTATGGCAATTTTACTCTCGGGTGGTCTGACTCGGGTGGACTCAAACATCCCTAATTCTGAATATGATAATATCTCTGTGACAGTAGGAATATCAAAGCAGTTCTAGCTAAAAGCGTTGGAGCAAAGAAAAAATGATCAACTTTAGAAATGACTTCCCCATGAAACTTGTTCCTAAATTAATAGGGTGTTCTTTAGTGGGCTTTCTTTTTGTTCAAGAAGCCTTTGCAGCCAAAGATGTCACCAAGATAGGTGTTACCACCATTGTAAAAAATAAAGTGTTAGGCGAACCGCCAAAAATGGTCCAACGGAAATTGAAAACTGGCCTAGAGGTCTATTTCAATGAAAAAGTAGAGACGGGACCAGTAGGACGGACACAGCTCCTATTTAAAGATGGGACCGCAATAACGATCGGTCCAAATGCGAACATGACTATCGATAAATATGTTTTT
>Ga0181604_10004288_pt1 | contig 11766 bp, 18 predicted proteins | sample 041ome_12_FD_148663 | JGI IMG/M metagenome (GOLD analysis project Ga0181604, IMG submission 148663) | Coastal salt marsh microbial communities from the Groves Creek Marsh, Skidaway Island, Georgia - 041410US metaG (spades assembly) | ecosystem: Environmental > Aquatic > Marine > Intertidal zone...
TGGTATCGAAAAATTTTCGATAGGCACAAAAAAACCCAGCAAAAGCTGGGCATAAAAAAAGGGAGCCTTTCGGCTCCCTTAGTGGTACTTGTCTCCCTTACTTCTGTAATTCCTTTATCAGATCGTTTGAGAGATTGATTACTCTGTTTATTGAGTAAGAAGTAGAACCCCCTTCCATTTTCTGCAATTGCTCTATTTGTGTTGACAGTACTTTAATAAACTTCGACTCGAATGTAGCTGAATCTTTACCTTCGCGGTTTCCTTCGCGCTTTGTGAGCGAATTGCGAATGTCTGCAATATCGGCGCCTTGTCTTTGAATCCATCTTCTGCGCTCAGCCATCATAACATCTGTAAAAGCCATTTTCGCATCCTTAGTACTTGGAGCCAATAACTGTTGGGCTTCAATAGGCAATCCCTTTTTGACTACATCCACTATATAGTCGTAAAAAGAGCGGTCAGCGCCCTCGCCCTTTGGTGCGCGGTACATATCAGGGTTACCGAATCCGCCCGCTATGAGCGCGTCGCATAACGCCGTCAATTTACCCGCGCCCGCTGTTTTGTTTGCTTGCCAGTCATGGGCTAATACTATGATATTTTTAGTTAGTTTTTTCATGGTCTTGTTGTCCTCCTAGGACAATTACAGTCAATGCGTTATTGCTTTGACTTGGTACTAATTAGAACATATACAAACATGTTTTGCAAGCTTTATTTTAGTTTATTTAAGTCTGGTGCTGTTTTGTTATGGAATTCCATAACATTATGCCCACGTCGCACACGTCGCCCGCTAAGGCAGCCCGCCGGGTGGGAACTGGTATCAACCCCACTTCCGTGTGGGGTTGGGTTGGTTACTTGTAACCGTAGTATCCTAAGTAAACTGCGCCTTCTACCTGTGGTGCATACATCTCAATTTCGTATGGAGTATCTTCTGGCACCGGCACAAACCAGAGCGAATGACCAAGTTTATTACCATCCTCTTTACGAAGCCGCTCTAGTAATGCTTCTGGGTCTTCTCCTGTTACCCATGTCGCTGCACTCGAGGCATAGAAGTGGAACTGGCTCTCGCTACTTTTGAATGTTAGTTTTGCTTTTTTCATATTACTTCTCCAAGTTAGTGGGCCATCCTTGGCCCGAGTTAATTAGCGAATAAAAGTTATAAAGTTTACTGTGTCGACGCCGACTCTGGCAGAGTCAATATGGCCTCCGGTTAACCGCCATAGTATTCGTAATGCTTTGTATATTTTGTAATGGCGTTGGTACTGGATAACAAGTCGGCCTTGACTAAACCACCATCCTCGACCTAAACATTCTCTTACTGTTATTTCTTCACTCATGATCATCTCCAAGTTAGTGGGCCATCCTTGGCCCGAGTTAATTAGTCTTCTGTTACTGCTCTGGTGAATGGACATGTTGCCGCCCATTTGTTGGTTGCCTTTGCGACTCCCGGGAACATGTGGTTGAACTTCGCTATGTTGCTATCGTCCATCTGGCACAGGGTCTCGTGTAGTCGCTGGAAAGCCAGCTCAATGCTAAGGGTTCTAGTATCTGCTATGCCTTCGGCTTCCAATGATCTTCTAAATGTACTCATGGTTTATTTCCTTTGTTGTAGTCAATGCGTTCTTGCCTTGACTTGATACTAATTAAAACAGAACCATGTAGTAATGTCAAGTATTATCTAGTTTAATTCAGTTCAATGTAGTTATGGGGGCTTATTGTTTGAATTTCCGCCTATGTATACCCCACCCATCCCCCACCCCCCGCTGGCTCGACATTGGTACCATCTCCCCTATGTAATACTATTTCACACGAATAATTTCGATTTTCTAGCTTTTTGACCCCCACCCCCCTCTATATAGGAAACCCCCCACCCCTAAAGAAAAAAGGTAAAACAAAAAAATTTTTTGTAAAAATCTACAGAAACCGGTTATACTGCCTAGACGACGTAAAGTCTGCGAAGGAAACAACGATGGCAGTAGCCCTCACCCCAGAGTTCGGGATAGAAATCCCCGACGACGTAAAGTATATAGACCTTAAAGAACGCGCTGAAGCGGCGTGTAGCACTGCTCTTATGCTTGGCGAACACGGTTTGGACATTGAACCGACCGATGAGGACAACGATATTGCCGCTACCTTCCTGACTGCGTATGCAAAAGACGTTGAAGAGACTTCCAAAGCACTATCCCACAACCGCACCGCCACCCTGCGTCCTGCCTCTCTCATCCAAACCAACGCCATCCTCAAAGAATTCGGCCAAATAGTAGCCACCCACGCCGCTGAAATACGTAACACAGTGGTTAATAAGCTGATACTGGAGACAGAGAACCCTGACGCACGAGTCAGAATCCGCGCTTTAGAGCTACTAGGTAAGATGACAGACGTAGGATTGTTCACAGAACGCAAAGAAATCACAGTTACACACCAGAACGCAGACGAACTACGTGAAAAATTGCGCGAAAAACTGGAAGTGCTTAAACAAAACAGCGAAGGCGTGTACGAAATAAACGAAGAATGACAGCGCAAATCTCAAAAATGTCGGGAAAAGCCCAGAAAGAGGCTCAGGAAGCCCGTAAGAAGCGGATTATAGCTAAGTCTCTCGTAATGACCCCCACACCTAAGCCCTATACAGACTTAAACACCCCTCCACCTGTCCCTGAGTTCACGCAGGAAGAGCTAGACCTGCTGTTAAACAGCCTCGATTCGTACTCTGTCGAAGAACAAGCAGAGATATACAAAATAGTCGAGGAGTTAGAGGGTAAAAAGCGGGCGGAAGCGGCTTATCTTGACTTAATAGAGTTTTGTAAGTTCATGCAGGCGGATTATAAGGTGGGTAAGCACCACAGGATACTCGCAGACCTCCTGATGGAGATCGAGATTGGCAAAGAATACGACGAGAACGGCGCAGAACTAGAAGAAACTGGAAAAGACAGGATATGTGTGAACATCCCACCGCGTCATGGTAAATCACAGTTAGTTTCTATATACTTCCCCGCTTGGTTTTTGGGGCGTAACCCCGATAAAAAAGTAATGATGGTGTCACATACCACCGACCTAGCGGTGGACTTCGGTAGAAAGGTGCGAAACCTTATATCTACCGCCGAGTATCAGTCTATATTCCCAAACGTGCAGTTAGCCTCAGACAGTAAATCTGCGGGGCGTTGGAACACTAACATGGGTGGAGAGTATTACGCCTGTGGTATAGGTAGCTCCATCGCTGGTCGTGGTGCTCACCTGCTCTTGGTTGATGACCCACATTCAGAACAAGATGTGTTGAGTGGGAATTTTGATGTTTTTGATAAAGCGTATGAATGGTTCACATATGGTGCTCGTACTCGTCTCATGCCGGGTGGTCGTGTGGCTATTATCCAGACCCGATGGCATCTTGATGATCTGACAGGTCGCGTAACGCGGGATATGTCGCAGAACGAGCAGGCTGACCAGTACGAGGTAGTAGAGTTTCCGGCGATATTAGAGGTAGAAGACAAGAAAACTAACCAGATCGTAGAGAAACCGCTATGGCCTGAGTTTTTTAATCTTGATGCTCTTGTACGCACTAAAGCGTCTATGCCGCTGTTTCAGTGGAATGCGCAGTATCAACAGGTACCTACAGCCGAAGAAGCAGCGCTCGTTAAGCGCGAGTGGTGGAACGAGTGGCCCATAGAGAAACCACCGACGTGTGAGTATGTGATAATGTCGCTTGACGCTGCGGCAGAAAAACACAACCGTGCTGACTTCACCGCCCTGACAGTATGGGGCGTATTTAGGTATGAGGGGCAGTTTAAGGACGAGGACGGAGATACTATAGGTATACCGGACACTTATAATATAATACTATTAAACAGCATCAAGGAGCGCGTAGAGTTCCCAGAGTTAAAACAACTTGCCTTTGAGCAGTATGACGAGTGGCAACCCGACGCGTTCATAGTGGAGAAAAAGAGTAGTGGTACGCCGCTATATCAAGAACTTCGCCGAATGGGATTATTAGTACAAGAGTTTACCCCACACAGGGGTACAGGTGATAAAACAGCACGTTTAAATTCCGTTGCTGATATAGTAATGTCCGGGTTATGTTGGGTACCACAAACGCGTTGGGCAGAGGAAGTCGTGGAAGAGATTGCAGGATTTCCATTTATGAGCCATGATGACTTAGTTGACTCGACTGTAATGGCCCTAATACGGTTTAGACAGGGCGGCTTTATTACATTACCAACTGACGAGCCAGAAGACAAACTATATTTTAAACAGCGTAAGGGCGGGTACTACTGAGGATTAAGTAATGGCTATTGAACCGAGCATATATCAAGCACCAGAAGGGATGGAAGAAGAGATGATGGAAGGCTCCGAGATGGAGATAACTGTCGTTGATCCTGAGATGGTAGTACTGGATGACGGAAGTGTAGAGATAACCCTCGTACCGGGTGCGGACGCGGACGACATTATGGAAGCGCCGTTCGATGCCAACTTAGCAGAATATATAGATGAGGGAGAACTTACCTCCCTGTCTAGTGAATTGCTTGGATATGTCTCTGCCGATACTAGCTCACGTAAAGAGTGGGCCGATACGTTCGTTAAAGGCTTGGAAGTGTTGGGGTTTAAGTACGAAGAGCGTACAGAACCTTGGGATGATGCCTGTGGTGTGTACAGCACCGTGTTGTCCGAAGCCGCAATTCGTTTCCAAGCTGAAGCCATGAGCGAGACATTCCCTGCGGCTGGGCCGGTTAAGACTAAGATAATAGGGGAAACAACCCGCGAGAAAGAAGAAGCGGCAGAACGCGTCCGTGCGGATATGAATTATGAGTTAACTGAGGTGATGAGTGAGTATCGCCCAGAGCACGAAAGGCTTCTATATAGCCTTGGTTTAGCCGGTTCAGCGTTTAAAAAGGTGTATTTTGACCCAAATTTGGGGCGTCAGGTAGCCGTATATATCCCCGCTGAAGACGTTATTGTCCCCTACGGTGCCTCTAATATAGAGTCAGCCGAGCGCGTTACCCATGTAATGCGTAAAACTAAGAATGAATTGTCTAAACTACAGGCTGCTGGGTTCTATTTAGATACAGAACTTGGTGAGCCACAGTCGTTCTTCACAGATATTGAAGAGAAAAAAGCAGAAGAAGGTGGGTTTACCCTGACTTCTGATGACCGTTATACGCTATGTGAGGTACATGCGGATTTAATTATCGAAGGTGTGGATGAAGAAGGCGAAGATTATCCACAGATTGCTAAACCTTACGTTGTGACTATAGAGCAGGGTACAGGCGAGATACTAGCCATACGCCGTAACTGGAACCCTGACGATGAATTAATGCTTAAACGTCAGCATTTTGTGCATTACGTTTATGTACCGGGATTTGGCTTTTACGGGCTTGGTTTGATACACATCATCGGTGGATATGCTAGGGCTGGTACCTCGCTTATACGCCAGTTAGTGGATGCGGGAACCTTATCTAATTTACCGGGAGGCTTGAAATCTCGTGGGTTACGTATAAAAGGTGATGACACCCCCATTAGCCCGGGGGAGTTTCGTGACGTGGATGTGCCTAGCGGTAGCATCCGTGACAACATCATGCCCTTACCCTATAACGAGCCATCGCAGACCCTGCTGGCGTTGTTAAACCGTATCACTGAGGAAGGTCGTCGTCTGGGCGCAATCTCAGACATGAATATCAGTGATATGAGTGCCAACGCGCCAGTGGGGACTACACTCGCTCTACTCGAACGTACTCTTAAACCAATGGCTGCGGTACAAGCGCGTGTCCATTACGCCATGAAGCAGGAGTTTAAATTACTTCGGGCTATCATGGCTGAGTACGCCCCAGAAGAGTATGGATATGTCCCCAACCGAGGTGCCCCTCGTGCCAGACAGATGGACTATGCCGTCTCTGATGTAATCCCTGTAAGTGACCCTAACAATACTACGATGGCGCAACGTGTTGTGCAGTATCAAGCGGTGTTGCAGATGGCACAACAGGCGCCACAGATATATGACCTACCCCAGCTACATCGTCAGATGATAGAGGTGATGGGGATTAAGAACGCGGATAAACTAATCCCGCTTGACGATGACATGAAACCGGTAGACCCAGTAAGTGAGAATATGAATTCACTTAACGGTAAGCCTATGAAAGCATTCATATATCAAGACCATCAGGCGCATATCGCTACCCATCAGTCGTTCATGCAAGACCCACAGATAGCGGCAATGATCGGACAGAACCCAGCGGCACAGCAGATCATGGCGTCTCTACAAGCCCATATCGCAGAACACACGGCGTTTGAGTATCGTAGACAGATAGAAGAGAAGCTGGGCGCTCCGCTACCTACACCGAACGAAGAGTTACCAGAAGATATTGAAGTACTTTTGGCTCAGACTATGGCACAAGCCGGAACGCAATTAACTCAGCAGAAACAAGCACAAGCCGCACAGCAGGCTGCACAGCAGGCACAGCAAGACCCTGTTATGCAGATGCAACAGAAAGAACTACAGCTTAAAGAGGCTGAACTACAACGCAAGGCGCAGAAAGACCAAGCTGATGCACAGTTAGCGGCAGCTAAATTGCAGTTGGAAGAACAGAAAGCTAACAATACTGCCACTCTAGAGGCAGGACGTATAGCTGCGCAGACCGAACAAGCCTCTGCTAAACAGGACTTGGACGAGGCTAAAGCACTATTAGACTTGGCTAAAACTCAAGCTAAGGAGTCTGGACGTGGCTAAACAAGTCGCTAACCAAGACCTCATTCGTGAGGGTAAAAGCGTCAAAGGTACCAGCATTGGTAATGGTAAATTAAAAATGGCTTCTATGAATAAAGCCAAGAAAATGTCGTTTAAAAAGTATAGAGGGCAAGGTAGATAATGGCTAAAACCGTCTTTGACGTGCTAAGAGAAAAACTACAAGAGTCCGTAGACTCTTGCGAAGAATCTTTGGTCGGGGGGTCTGCACAAGACTACGCCCAGTACCGTGAGATTTGCGGAGTAATTCGAGGTCTAACTACCGCAATAAGAGAACTACAAGACCTCTCGCGTAACTATATGGAAGATGAAGATGACTGAACTTACTGCACTAGAGCAGAAGCGCAAGCAGAAGATAGAAGAAGACAAAGTACAGGAAGTAGTACTTGATGGACAGATTCCTAAACCTGTTGGGTATAGGATTCTTATTGCATTACCTAGTGTCGAAGAAACTTACGGAGAAAGCGGTATTGTTAAATCGAGCCAGACTCTGCGAGATGAGTATATCTTGTCTATGGTAGGTGTAGTGCTGGATATGGGCGATCAGGCTTATTCGGATGCAGATAGATTCCCCACCGGCCCGTGGTGTAAGGAAGGGGATTATGTAATGTTTCGTGCTAATTCTGGCACGCGATTTAAAGTCGGTAAACAAGAGTATCGTCTAATGAACGACGATTCGATTGAAGCCGTAGTCAATGATCCGAGTAAAATTACTCGTGCGTGAGGGATAAGTTATGCCAATGCAAAAAGTGGAATTTGAGTTCCCGGAAGATGATTCTGTGGATTCAAAAGAAATAGAAGTGGAAGTAAACGAAGAAAACAGCAATGATATTGAGATAGAAGCGGCTGTTGGACGCGAAGACATCCAGAAAAAACCCAAGTCTGTTATAGAGGCGGGGGAATTGGAGATTGAGGTCGAAGACGATACTCCCGAGAAAGATAAGGGGCGCAAACCGTCAAAACCTCCTGAAGAAGTAACCGATGAGGAGTTAGAGAATTACTCTGAAAAGGTTAAAAAGCGTATTAATCATTTTAGTAAAGGGTACCATGACGAGCGTAGAGCTAAAGAACAAGCACTACGTGAGCGTGAAGCCGCAGAAGCGTACGCTAAACAGTTAATTGAAGAAAATAAACAGCTAAAACAATCAAGCACTAAGAACCAATCTGCTTTAATTGAATCTGCTAAACGGCAGGTAGAAGCAGAACTTAATGCCGCTAAACGTGCTTATAGAGATGCATACGAAGCAGGAGAAACAGACGCTATTGTGGAAGCACAACAGCTACTAAATTCTGCACAAATACGTATGGAGAAAGTTAATAACTTTAAAGCACCTACAGTAGAGGAAGAAACTCCTTTACAACGTAGCTCTAATACGGTACAACAACAAGTAGAGGCACCTTCAACGCCGCAAATTACGCGGGATGAGAAGGCTGAAACATGGAGAGATGAAAATCCGTGGTTCGGTTCTGACGATGAAATGACCGCTTTCGCGTTGGGGTACCACAACAAATTAGTGAAAGATGGGGTTGACCCCCAATCAGATACTTACTACGAGAAGATAAATTCTCGTATGCGAGAAGTGTTCCCAGATCAACTCGATGATGGGATAGACGATGAACCAGAGGAGCCTAGACGAAAATCTAGTAATGTGGTTGCCCCCGCTACGCGGAGCACAGCACCTAAGAAGGTGCGCCTAACTCAATCACAAATTGCTATTGCGAACCGTCTTGGAGTACCACTGGAACAATACGCCAGACAGGCTGCTGATTTAATGAGGAAACAATAATGGCTGATAACAGACTAGACAGAAAACTTGAAACCCGTGAAAAGAGCACGCGTAAGCGCTCTTGGCGTAGACCAGAAGTTTTGCCTACTCCAGATGCGCAGGACGGATATTCTTACCATTGGGTGCGTGTAGCGACACGCGGTCAGGCTGATCCCACTAATGTTACCTCAAAACTACGTGAAGGCTGGGAGCCAGTTAAGGCTTCAGATCATCCAGAAATTGAACTTGCTGTGGTCGAAAACGAACGCTTTAAGGACAATGTTGTAATTGGTGGTTTGATGCTTTGTAAGGCACCAGAAGAACTTGTCGAGGAACGTACTGAGTATTATGGAGATCAAACTTCTAATCAAATGCGTTCTGTAGATAATAACTTAATGCGTGAAAGTGACCCAAGGATGCCAATGTTTAACGACAGACGCTCTAAGGTAACTTTCGGCAAAGGCAATTAATTAGGAGCTTATTATGGCTTATCCAACTATCGCAGCCCCTTACGGGCTTCAGCCAGTTGGTCTAATTGGTGGTCAGGGTTTCGTTGGTTCAACTCGTCTAATGAACATCGCTTCAGGCTATGCCGCTAACATTTTCAAGGGTGACCTTGTTAAGCGTATAGCAGATGGCACCATCGAAAAAGATACAGGCACTGCGACAGCTACTCCGGTAGGTGTTTTCATGGGCTGTACCTATACTGACCCCGGTTCAAACCAAAAGGTGTTTAAGCAGTACTTTCCAACAGGTACTGTTGCAAGTGACATACAGGCTTACGTCATTGACGATCCTGACTGTGTGTTTAAAATCGTTTCCGTTTCTGGCACTACTGTCGTAAATGGCTACGGTCAAACCATCGTAGGTAATAACTGTCCGTTGGTACAAAATGCTGGTAGCACAGTATCTGGCAATTCTAAAGTGGCTATTAATGGTGGCTCTGCCGCTACTACTAACACTTTGCCGATTCGTGTTATTGACTATGTACCTGATACTGCAACCGGTGCTAATGCTTATGTCGAGTGGCTTGTTAAAGTCAACTTCGGTATGCATCAGTACGAAGAAGCTGACGGCGTTTAAGGAGAACTGAGACATGGCTATTTCAAGAGCACAACTTCTCAAGGAACTCCTGCCGGGGCTTAACGCTCTTTTCGGCATGGAGTATCAGAAGTACGGGGAAGAACACGCAGAGATTTTTGATACAGAATCTTCTGATCGTTCTTTCGAAGAAGAAACTAAGCTGAGTGGTTTCAGCGCCGCCCCCGTTAAAAACGAGGGTTCTGCCATCTCTTATGATGATGCGCAGGAAGCATGGACTGCCCGGTATAACCACGAGACTATCGCTATGGGTTTCTCAATCACTGAAGAAGCGATTGAAGATAACTTGTACGATTCATTGTCTTCGCGGTATACCAAGGCACTTGCCCGTGCAATGGCGTACACTAAGCAGGTCAAAGCTGCCGCTATTCTGAACAATGCGTTCGATAGTGGTTACACTTACGGTGACGGTGTAGAACTTTGTTCTACTGCCCATCCGTTAACAGATGGTGGTGTTAACTCTAACGAGCTTGCCACCCCTGCTGACCTGAACGAAACTTCTCTCGAAGCGGCAATTATTCAGATTGCTGGTTGGACTGATGAGCGTGGTCTGTTGATTGCGGCTAAACCAAATAAACTGGTTGTGCCTGCTGATCTTCAGTTCGTTGCTGATCGTCTGCTGGAGACTGAAGGTCGCGTCGGTACTGCTGATAACGATATTAACGCTATCCGTAGTATGGGTGCCATCCCCGGTGGTTACACTGTCAATCATTATCTGACAGACACCAATGCATGGTTCCTGCTTACTGACGTTCCTAACGGTCTTAAGCACTTCGTGCGTACGCCAATGCAGACTTCAATGGATGCTGACTTTGATACTGGCAACAGCCGCTACAAAGCCCGCGAAAGATACTCCTTCGGTGTATCTGACCCATTGGGTATCTTTGGCTCCGCTGGAGCATAAAGAAAGACGTAGAGGGGGTGCTTGTCACCCCCTTTTCTTTGATATAAACTATTATTTGGGTAACATCCAGCTTTGTAGACAGGTACCTACCCGCCTGACGTTGCACAGACTACAAAGCGAAACCTTGTGCAAGAGGAAATTCTAATGGCTTCAACCACTTTTTCTGGGCCGGTAACTTCTACTAATGGATTTATTGGCGATATTAGCGTCCCCAGCTACACTGTAGCTACACTCCCAGCGGCTGCTTCGGCAGGTGCAGGTACTGTTCTGTATGCGTCAAACGCTCTCAAAGCTGCTGAAACTACAGGTAACGGTACTGGTAACCTTGTATTCTCTGACGGTAGTAACTGGATTCGCGTAGATACTGGCGCAACTGCAACTGCTTAATGAGGTGATTTATGAGCGAACGATTCAAAGCACCTAGTGCTGAAGAACTGGCGGCACGCGGGTTAAACCCTGACGGAACCCCCAAGAAATCCGCCCCTAAAGTCAAACCTAAAGCTGATAAAGCTGATAAAGTTAAGGAGTAAACAATGGGAAGCTCTGATGTTTCCAGTAAACGAGTCACGCTTGCTGGCTCTTTAGCTGTAGGCCCAGCGCGTGTAAGGCAGATACAAGTCCTTACCGGTGCAGGCACAGGACGGCTTACTCTTACTAATGGTAATGGTGGTAGTACGTTTCTTGACCTAGACTTTCTAGCGTCTGACTCCCATTCAGTGAATATTCCTGATAATGGGATTAGATTTAACGAAGACGTCTATATCTCTACTCTTACCAACATTACTGCCCTGACCGTATTTTACAGTTAAGGCGGCTATATGCGGCATTACTATAAAGCTGGCGGTAAAGTTGATAAAGCTAAAATGGCTTGTAATAAGCCAAAGCGTACTCCTTCGCATCCAAAAAAGTCTCATGTAGTTAAAGCATGTGAGGGTGGGAAAAAGAAGATAATACGTTTTGGTGAGCAAGGCGCAAGTACCGCTGGTAAACCTAAAAAGGGTGAATCTGCGCGTATGAAAGCCAAGCGTAAATCCTTCAAGGCCCGCCACGGACGCAACATCAAGAAAGGTAAGATGAGTGCGGCGTACTGGGCCGATAAGGTTAAGTGGTAGGCTATGCCGAGTAAAAGTAAAAAACAGCATAATCTTATGGTAGCTGTAGCTAATAACCCTAAGTTTGCTAAACAAGTTGGAATCCCACAGAGCGTGGGTAAAGACTACGAAAAGGCTGACGAAGGTAGAAAATTTAACAGAGGTGGAGCAATGTCAAATTGC
>Ga0181604_10004290_pt1 | contig 11761 bp, 16 predicted proteins | sample 041ome_12_FD_148663 | JGI IMG/M metagenome (GOLD analysis project Ga0181604, IMG submission 148663) | Coastal salt marsh microbial communities from the Groves Creek Marsh, Skidaway Island, Georgia - 041410US metaG (spades assembly) | ecosystem: Environmental > Aquatic > Marine > Intertidal zone...
ACTAATGTGAGTACTAAAGAAGTATTCAAAGACTTGGATACTGTTGAGATGAAAGTTAAGATGGTGGGCAAGAAAGCAGGTAACTTGCAGATCAAATACATGCCAGCACAAAGCAATGTAAATGATATCCGTGCATACCTAAAAGAACTGCAGATTAAAAATGGCTGGCGTGTGGACTTCTTGCTTATTGACTACTTGGATTTGCTTATGCCAGTAAGTGCTAAAGTAAGCCCAAGTGATTTGTTTGTTAAGGACAAGTATGTTAGTGAAGAACTGCGTAACTTGGCTAAAGAACTTAACTGTGTGTTTGTAACAGCAAGTCAGCTGAACAGAGGTGCAGTGGACGAAATTGAATTCGATCACAGTCATATCTCAGGCGGACTAAGTAAGATTAACACAGCGGATAATGTGTTTGGTATCTTTACAAGTCGCGCCATGCGTGAGCGTGGACGCTATCAGATACAGTTAATGAAAACTAGAAGTAGTAGTGGCGTTGGTCAGAAGATTGATCTAGGCTTTAACTTGGAAAGTCTGCGTATTACAGACTTAGGAGAAGACGAAGATGCACCTCAACAAACCACAGGCAGTAATATTATGAATCGTATTAAGAGCAACGGAGTTGTAGAAGCAAGTGACAATGTTAGTACGCCAACTGCTAGTGTGCAGAGCAGCAAACTTAAAGACATGTTAGCGGGATTAAAAAGTGAGTAAATGCCCAGACATAAATCATGGACTGTATGTTGAAAAAATAACTGATACTAGTGTTCGATTGGGTATGTGTTGCATAAGCAAATTAACTGGCCCAGTTGAAACTATAGATCATTATGATCCGGAACTACAAGAAATAAGAAAAAACTATGACAGTTGTAAAAATTGTTGGCGTGTTGAAGATAGAGGCGGATACAGTAGACGCCATGGAGTTATTGATTGGTATAAAGATAGAAACATAACCGATCAACAAGGAATTGTCACTTTAGCCTACAATACACAGAATGTGTGTAATCTAGCATGCATTAGTTGTGGCCCTGTTTATAGTAGTAAGTGGGTACAAGAGAATCAATATCATAAATTTCCAGACAACACAAAAAAATTCAAAACGCATAAAAATTCTTTAGTCAACAATGCAGACTTAACAAATATTCGAAAAATCTATTTTAATGGTGGCGAACCTTTTCTTAGTAATGATCATAAAAATATTTTAAAACAAGTAACAGATCTAAGTAAAGTTGATGTAGCATATAATACAAACGGAACGCAATATCCCGACGATGAAATTATAGACATTTGGAGTCAGTGCCGAAATGTACAATTATATTTTAGCATAGATGCAGTTGATAAAGCATTTGAATTTATACGCTGGCCCGCTGATTGGAAACAAGTTAGCGAAAACATTATTAAAATTCGAGAACAGATTCCACATTTAATGTTTGCAATAACTTACACATGCGGAATACACAATTTACTATACTTGGATGACACACTTAATTGGTATGAAAAATATCTAGCAACTAACTGGTTAGGCGATTCTAGTAGTTTTAATTTTCAACTTGCCGACCCGATAGCATATGGCGGAGAGTTGTTGGCGTTAACACATGCAAGCGATGAACTAGTGCAACATGCAATGGATCAGTTTAAAACAGTAAAAAAATACAGTTTTTACAGTAGTCTGGTTGAAGCTCTTAAAAATACTAAACCTAACAACCAATGGAGCAGATATCTTGACGCACTAAGTTTGCGCAGGAATACAGATTGGCGACACAGTCTTGCAAGGTTAGCAGCATATGAATGATATCGAACCAACATTTTGCGTACAACCATGGTTAGGTAAAGTGATCACTCTTAAAGATATATTAGCGGGGTTAAAAAGTGAATAAAAAAGTTTTAGTGATAGGGAATAACACTGAAGATACTAATATAAGAACGGAAAATCTTGCAAGGCGGTCTGGCAGTAGAAATCTTGGGTTGTTGGAAGAAGGTGCTGACTCAGCTGAATCTGGATTTTATCATTCAAGTCTTGCCGATGCTTCAAGTGGTTATCTAATAGATACAGCGAAAAATTTTGATGAAGTAATACTATTGGATCAACCAATGGAAGAGTGGACTAGTCAAAAAATACTTCTATCTACATTAAAAATGTTTCAGGAATTTGAACGTAATAGTAACTTCTGGGGGTTAAGCGTAAAATACAAAGACAACCATAATGTTAAAGTGTACAATGACTGGATGCAATTCTTTAAAACAAATAAAAGTTTTTGTATATATCCTTGGATTGTTTATAACGATGATGGGTATAAAGGGAAACTGTGTGCAAGAAGCAATGTAAAGATGAATGATATAGGATCACTAGATAACTGGCAAACAGATCCAGGATATGTTGATCTTAGACAGAAAATGTTGAAAGGTAAACGTATACCTGAAACCTGTAGTAACTGTTACGAGTATGAAGATAAGGGAATGGATAGTTATAGAGTTCATGATAGTATGGATTATATTGCAGAATTAGGAATTAAGTCAATTAGTGATTTAGATAAAATTGACAATCCATACTATTATGAAATACGCAGCAGTAATAAGTGTAATTTGATGTGCCGCATGTGCAAGCCTCAATTTAGCCATTTGCTGAAAAGAGAATTTAATCAGAATCCAGAATTGTACAATGACTACCAAGTTTGGAAAGACAGTTACAAATATAGTGATATTATTAATACTATCAACATACCAAGTTTAACACCCAAACATACTGTTTATTTGACTGGTGGTGAACCAACGGTAATGAAAGAAACGTACAGTTTTATGCGCAATTGTATAGATGCTGGTAATACGGACTTTTTACTTACTATTAATACTAATGCAAACTTTATTAGTGATGCTTTTTGGGAGTTGGGAGATCATTTTACTCAATTGCATTTTAGTGTAAGTGTGGATGCTTTTGGAATTGTAAACGATTATATTAGATGGCGCAGTAGTTGGGACAATATTATTGAAAATTGTGAAAAAATAAAATCTAAAGGACATAAGTTCACTTGGAATCATGTACCTACAGTGTGGGGCATACATCGTACTCATGAATTTTTTGAATTTGCAAGTAAAAACTTTCCAGAGGAACTTCTTTATCTTCAGTACAATTATGTAGATGTACACAGTGCATTTATAAGTCCAATGATTGAAGAAGTTAAAGAAAGTTTACGCCGCACAAAAGAAACCAAATTGTATTACAGTGATGGTAAAGATTGTAAATCAGGTATTGATGGTATGTTGTCACATTATGAAACATATACTCCTGAGCCCGAAAAAGTAGAAAAGTTTTTTAAATGGAATGATATTATGGATTCAGCCAGGAATATAAAACTTAAAGATTATATTCCTGACTTGGACGCTTATCGTCCTTATTAATTCTTAGCAATCTTTGCTTCGTATAAATCCATGCTGTGATCTCTTCCGCCATCAAAGAACTCTAGTTTGCTCCAAGCACGGATACGTCCACGCCATCCATCTTTGATAATCTGCCATGGTGTCATCTTACGAATATAACCATAGTAGTTGATGTAGTGTAGTTCGCCTCTGTGACGGAAGCCCATGACGGCAAGTGGCACACGAGGTACAATGTCATTGTTGTTTACATATCTGTGATGTTCAAACGTACATTTAGTAGCCCAAATCTTACCGCCTACACGAGGTTGACCATATGTATAACAAGCAACAACACGATCCTGCAAACGACTTGCTGCTAGTGCTGCCATTGCACCACCTAGGCTGTGTCCACAAATGTAAAGTGCTTTTTTCTTACGAGCAGGTGTATTAATGTATGCTTCCACTTGCTCCCAGATACGATTTAGGTATTCATAGAAACCAGCATGAACCATGCCCCAGGTTTTACTCTTACGCTTCCACGCTTTTAGATCTGCTTTGATATCTGAAAATTCTTTAGGTTCTGTGCCTCTAAATGCAAGCACAACACGCTCACTGTTTTCCACAATCAAACACTCTGCACCTTTGTGATCTACTAATACACTTTTTGTATATCCAAGTTCATGTACTGCAGGCTTGCTCTCTTTTTGTGTTAGATAGGCTACTTTAGCCAGAGTTGCGAAGTGCAACCCAGGGTTTTCTATAGTTGACATTGTTCCTCCTCCAAGTTACAATATTGTAATGTTGTATTTAACCGATAAATACTAAAAACGATAGGATAAAAACCATGCGTAAACAGACCCGTAGTATACTACACGAACTAAACAGCATGATTGTTGAACGAGATAGACAACATGTAATGGAAAGTCGAGCAACTAACGTGATAGAGAGCGCAATCAATCTTATTAATGAAATGCACAAGCATTATGACGCTGAGACTGCAGGTGATTTAGAACGCCGACTGTTAAACAGTATTCGTAGTCAGGACAGTCGTAAGTTTGTGCGAGGTATTCGGAAAGTCAACGAAAGCAAATGCGCTTCAGAGAAATAAGAGAAAATACACAAGACTTTTTGTATGGCGATTGTCCTATATTTGCAATTGCTCTCAGTCGTATCAGTGGACTTCCTCTGCAAGCAATGCTTGACTATAGTGACGAGTTAGATACTACAGTTCTTATACATGCTTTTGTAGGATATAAAGACGGATTAGTAATTGATGCTAATGGTATTAGAAGTATTGAAAGTATCGAGGATGATTATCCTGTTGAGGATGATCCTTATGTAACTGATATAAGTGAACAAGATTTGCTTGCACTTGGATATGATGGAAATTGTCCTACTATGTCTGATGCATACAAACATGCTAAAAAAGTATTAGCAGATCTTAAAGAAAATGTCACCGAGGCTGCTGAAGGTAAAAATACCCATCTTGAGCATATTGAAGATCTAGTATTTCTTCAAGGCAAACAAGGTGCGCAGAGTGCGCTGCAGTATATTAACAGTGTGCGTGACATGCTGGAGAATGGCGGCGACAGTGGAAATATTACTGTTAAGTGGGACGGCGCACCTGCTATATTTGCTGGTATAGATCCAAGCGATGGCAAGTTTTTTGTTGGCACTAAGGGTGTATTCAGCAAAACAGGTAAACTTGTAAAAAGCACTGCAGACCTAGACAAATATGGATACAGTGGAGGCTTGCGTGACAAACTCACACTAGCACTAGAATTGCTTCCTAAATTGGGTATACAAGGTGTGCTGCAAGGCGACATGATGTATACCAAAAGTGATTTAGAAACTGCTGACATTGATGGCGAATCGAGTTGGGTATTCCAACCTAACACTATTGCTTATGCCGTTCCTAAAAACAGTGAACTAGGTAAGCGTATTGCAGCAAGCCAAATGGGTATTATATTTCACACAACATACACAGGCGATAGTGTACCAGAAATGACTGCTACATTTGGCGCAGATGTAAGTGAACTAAACAAAACCAGTGCAGTATGGTTTGACGATGCAACCTACAAAGACCTAAGTGGACAAGCAAGTCTTACACAACAAGAGAACAAGCAAATACTACAAGGACTAAATGCTGCAGCAAACGCACTTAAAACTGCAGACTTTGCGGCAGTTAGTGGCGACTACAAAGCACTTATGATGCAGTATGTAAATGCTAGAATACGCAGAGGCGATACACAAATAGATGATGCACAGAGTTTTGCTACAGACTTTACACAGTGGTACAATGATTACATACAAAAAGAAATTGCAAAACTAAAGAATCAAGATCCTGAGAGTCCTGCAGTTAAAAAGCGTACGGATAAGATCGCTGCACAGAACAAGTTTGTCAGTGATAATATGACAGGCATTGCCGGTGCGCTTGCGGTATACAAGGACATCATTGCACTAAAAAATATGCTTATAAATAAGTTGAATAAGGTAGACAGTGTCAAGTCACTGCTACGCACAGACACAGGCTATACTGTAACAAACCCAGAAGGCTTTGTTGCTATAGGCAAAGACAGTGGCGCAGTAAAACTAGTAGACAGAATGGAGTTCTCAAAGCAGAACTTTAATGCTGTTAAGAACTGGAGCAAGTAATGAGATTTCGAGAGTTCGGACTATTTGAACAGGCAGCAGAAAAACTTATTGTTCCAGACAGCAAGGGCAACCAGACTGTAATCAAAGGTGTTAAGATTAAGCCAGGTACTAGTCAGCGACTGCAGCAATTCTTACTTAAAAATCCTGATTTACCTGAAGCTGCCAAAGCGGAAGTAGTAAGACGTATTGCCGTTAATAGTAACATCAAACAAGTTGTTAAAGCAAACCCTAGTATATTCGGAAAAGTTATCAGTGGACTGGGCAATCTCGGCAGACTCATTGTTGGCAGAGTTTTAGGTATAGCAAATATATTGGGAGATTCAACTGCACTAAATGCAGATGAGGATGCATTAGTTGAACTAGACAGACGCATGCATGAGCAAGATCCTGATTTGTTTTACGAACTTAATCCTGGATTCCGTAGACCTGAAGGTCAACAAAATATTAAACCAGGAGATAGTGAGTATAAGCCAAATGACACTGTTCAATTTGATAGCCCTGAAGATGCAAATCGTTATATAAATGATTTGTCTACTGGCACCACAGCAAGAATTAAAGACAGAGATGGCGAATATAAGGACTATACAATTACTCAGCCTGAAGATATTAGTGGCGGCGCCGGACAAAAAAACTGGACTAGAACATATGGTGGTGCACCAGCGCCAGCAGAGCCAGCGCCAGAGCCGGTAGAGCCAGAAACAAAACCAGAGAAGAAACCAATAACACCTAAAGAGCCACAACCAGATAAACCAAAGGTAGATCCGGGTAAACCAGCCAACGACCCAGAGCCAGTAGAACCTGAGAAACCAGAGGAGAAGCCTGAGAAGCCTCCAATAACACCTAAAGAGCCTCAACCGGGTAAGCCAAAAGTAGATCCAGGCAAACCGGCTAATGACCCAGAGCCTCCTAAGGAGAAGCCAAAGCCAGAAAAGCCTGCTGAAAAGCCAAAGCCAGACGGTAGACCTAGTTGGTGGCCCGATTGGCTTCCTTGGAAAGATTCCCCAACACCTGATTTGCCAAGTGAAACAGATCCGGATGCACCTGTGAGCCCAGATTGGAGCAAACCTGGTCCAGGCACAAGACCAAAGACAGATCCAAAAACAGATCCTGCTCCAAAGACAGATCCAAAAACAGATCCTGCTCCAAAGACAGATCCAAAAACAGATCCTGCTCCAAAGCCTGCTCCAAAGACAGATCCAAAAACAGATCCTGCTCCAAAGACAGATCCAAAAGTCGAGCCAAAGATAGAGCCTAAACTAAATCCAGAGACTCAGCCTAAAACTCCGCCGGTTCAGCAACGTCCGCAGCAACCACCTGTGCGTCCAGTGACACCGCCACCAGTTGTTGTGCCTCCATTTAAAGATTATGATCCACAAGTAGACAAAGATATTATCTACAAAGGCACTAAAGCGCCTAAGAAAATTAGTACGTTCAAGGCAAGAGATATTGATTATGCAAAAGAATACGAGCGTATAAAGAAAGAGTTAGGAATGTAAATGGCATTTGAATTTATAAGAGAAGAAATTACTGAAGCACGTTATATTCGCAGCCCTGCTGATACAATTGGCAGAGACATGACGGATATAGGCGAAAGTTTCTTTGAACAACTGCTAATGCTACAGCAAATGCGTTTTGAAAATCCAGCATTTGCAAAAAAATATGCAAAAGATACACTAAAGTTTATGAACTTTTCAAGTGTAAAGCCTGGTGGCACTGACTTGCATAATTTAGCATCAATTATTAGTAATCCTAACAAGTATCAAGGTGTTACTAGTGGCGGAACAGTTAGTTTCGATGAACTAGGTTTTAAACGTTATTTGCGTGATATTGCAGCAGGAAGAACAAATCAAGCAATGGATAGAACATTCTTAATGAAGCAACAAAGAAATTTAGGTATTAGTAGTAGTTTCTTAAAGCAAGCAAGACGTGCAAGTGCAGACTATGGGCGTACAAATCCAGGTGAACGCACTGCATTAAGTGCAAGAATGGTGAACAGTCAGCGTCAGGATGGCAAGTTTCGCAGTGATATTAGTAAACAGTACATGGGTACTGTAGCAGATAAAAAACTTGTTCCAGCAGAAAAGAAGCTACCTCTATGGGCAAAGGCAGCAGCTGGTTTTGCTGCTGGTGTTGCTCTAGGAAAAATAATAGACTAAAAGATCTCTATTTTCTTATAAATAGTTGTAAGCAAGAAAAGACTTGCACATATAGGAGATAAGAAAATGGCAGACGTAACTCGTGTAAACGGTAACGCAAAAGCACAAGGTTCAGCAGCAGGTGCAATCACTGCAGACGAACTAGTAATTGCTAACGGTCCAGAACTGGACTTTTTCAAAATTATTGTAACTAACGGTTCATCAGAAGTTGTTGATATCCGTAACGAACTAGACGCAGCAGAGTCAGTTGTAGCAATCATGCAAGCAATTGGCACAAAAGCAACTGTTGAAATGTATCAAGTAGAAGGCGATGCAACTGGTCAAATCAGTGTAGCAGTTTACCCAGCTGGTGCATGGACAACATCAACACTACAAACAGCTATCCGCGCACTAGGCGGCTCAGTTGGTGCAAATACAGTAGACGTAAGTGGTACAGCAGTTACTACTAGCGGCTTAGAATTCGTCTAAGATACATAAATACTTACAATAGAGGTGTAGAGATACATCATTTAAGGAGATAAGAAAATGGCTAGAATTACAACTTCAGCAACAGTAACAGCTGGTAGTGGTCTAGGACCAACAACATATATCTATGCAATTGCAACAGGTACAATCACAACAGCAGCAGCAGCTCAAGCAATTGCAACAGATCCATATTTTGGTACAATTGCATCAGTTGAAGGCACAGGCGACGGTGAGCATATTATGGTTCAAGGCGGAGCAGGTGGCGCAGAAGCAATTAGTGGTGTTTCACTAGTAGCAACATTTAACGGCTAATTTAGACTAACAATTATAAAAGCGTCACTTTTTAAGTGGCGCTTTTTTTATGAGTTAAATACTACTATAATGAAACATGCAAGCAGTATTTGGCAAGAACATCCCGGCATACACACAGTTGAACTAAGCAAACTAAGCCCAATGAGTGCCCGCAAGGACAATCGTTGGTATTGGCGTGACTTGCCTAAAATGATGGATGATGGTATGTGGTATCCTTTGCTGTACTACAAAGTTACTCCTGAATGGTGGAATACTAAGTTTAAAGGTTGGTTTGGAAGCAGTGAAAGTTGGCCCGGAATAAATCCTCCTGTTGTAAATGAAGATGGAATGATCTGGGCACTAAAGACTGGCAGTAACAGACTCAAGTGTTTAAAGTTCATGGGATACACAAGTGCAGATGCAATACTGTTTGATGATGTTAATAAACTTCTTAAACTAGGCGAACAACTCAGAGAAAAAGATCCACTGCACGGAGGCAAGCATGGGCGCGGTATTTGATCTGCCCAGCGCAGTGTATGGTGTAAGTTTTGTAGACGTTACATGCACGGGTGTAACCAGAGGCGAAAGTCTAGCTCGCAATCAGCAGCGTAATTGGGAGACTGTGCTACAAATATTTGGACTGAAAACACAGCCTGTTATACTGCAACTTCCAGAAGAACATTTTTACAATGCAGATGATAACTTTGTGGGCAGTGAACTATTTAAACGCATGGGCAAGCAGCACCAGTTTGTAGTTGAGATGCTTAGACCAGACACACGCTTTTGGGTGTTTGCTATTGGCAGTGAACGAGCAGATGTACTGGACTGTGATACACTACTTGGTCTGTTTGATCTAGTACCAGTAATACCCAATCTCACCGAAACTATTAAACTAGAACCCAGTGTATTTCACACTTCAGATAGTGATTTAATAAACATACAGTTTTTTCCTGCACCCACTCTCAAATAAATAACAATGATGCTAGAATAATAGGCACACATAAAAAACACACTTAGGCACATACAAGGCAATAGATAATCTAGACATCACCCCAAGGTAGGTGATTAGGAATGTCAGAACTTGAAAAAGAGTCTTTAGAAGCACATGTAGACTTGTGCAGCGAAAGGTACACTACACTCGTGAGAGAACTCAAAGGTATGAGTACTCGCATGGAGAAGTTTGAACAGACACTCTCTGAATTGCGAGACATGATGATCCGCCTGAAAACAGACAGGCAACAACAACTAATCAACTGGGGCATTGCTGTTATCGGTGTCTTAACAAGCGCGGTTGGCGCACTACTATTTGTTTTACTAACAAAATAACGCAAGCATAAATACAGTATGATTTTAAGCGAACTTACTGAAGGTATGACATGGGCAAAACGCGGCAACAAAGTTGTTCGCAAGTTTCGCTGTACCAGCGGCAGACGTAAAAGCCGTGTAGTAAGTAGCCCAGCACAATGCTTTGCAGCACCAGATATTAAAAAGCGTATCAAGTTAAAAATGACTAAAGCACGCTTGGGTGCAAGAATGGCACGCAAAGCAAAGAAAACAAAAAGAGTTAACCCAGCAAGTAAACGTGTAGCAGCACTAAACAAGGCAAGCAGATGAAAATATTAGAAGCACGGTATGGTGTATTAGAAGGTAAAACTGTTCAGATAAATGAAGCACAGTATATTCTAACAGGAACACAAGGCTTTACTGCAACATTTGCTGATCCAAATGATCCGCGTATCCAATTTACTATGAATCTTGCTGATAAAAAAATAGATCTGTCAGGACCTAACGGTATGATACAGATCACAGACGAACTAACGCCTGCAGACAGAGCGAACTTGATTCGCCGCGCAAAAGGTGCAATGGTTGACGTTAACGTAAGCAGTTTACGATAATGCGTTTTGTAGAATTTACAAGTGGTCTTCAGACTTTTGTAACCAAGGAGGAGCAGGAGCTCATTGAGACAATGAGTAAAGGTCCTGTGAAAAAAAGAGATTTAAGTGAGAGAGAACAACAAGTGGCACGCCGCTTAACTGAAAAATCTATCCTAACAAGGCAAAAGCACGATGACAGCATCTATTATAAACTTTCCAAGGCAGCAAACTCTACATCAACGTATTGATCGCTTACTTGATTTCACTCCTGAAATAAAAATCTGCAAACTTGAGCATGGTGCAGTAAAAGTCAATGACATAGTGATTAAAAATTACTATGGCGCATGGATATGCAAAGATGAGAGTTTTTTCAGACGCAAGAGCGCAGTGGGCTATGCACTTTGCTTGTTGCGTAAAGACTTTAAAAAGGCAAAAAAAATAAAAGACCTAGACAGTAAACTGCAAAAAGTTAAAACAGACATAGACTTTTATCACTATCACTTGCGTAATAGCAATGAAATCCGTAAAAACATTATGAGTCATCGTATCAGTGCAGAAATGCCAGTGCTACATCAAGTAGATAGTCAGCTCACACAACTACTCAAAACCATTTCAGTTTAATAAATACACTATATAATTTAAAGGGAAGAACCATGAACCTTAACGAACTCGTACCTGCACCAAGTGCATCAAAAGTAAACCAATTAGCAAAACGTGTATTCGGATATGCGCTAGACCTAGACAATCTAAGTGAAACAAAAGCGCAGCGTTTACACAAGAACCTCAGTGAACAGATGGCTATCTATGAAAGTAAACTAGGTAGTGCAAGTCAAACTCGTGCAAAGTATTACGAGATGAAAATTGCACTTGAGGCACTTACTAAACATATTGCTGAAAAGAAAGCAAAGCCAGACTATATTGACATCGACGGTGACGGCGATAAAGAAGAGTCAATGAAAAAGGCTGCTA
>Ga0181604_10004304_pt1 | contig 11734 bp, 9 predicted proteins | sample 041ome_12_FD_148663 | JGI IMG/M metagenome (GOLD analysis project Ga0181604, IMG submission 148663) | Coastal salt marsh microbial communities from the Groves Creek Marsh, Skidaway Island, Georgia - 041410US metaG (spades assembly) | ecosystem: Environmental > Aquatic > Marine > Intertidal zone...
AACCGGGGGCCCTCTATTCAGGTGGGCCTAGATTGGCAGTTCTAACTTTTCCCTTTTCATTGTTCTTGCGAGGCAGCAAAACCATGATCCGACAAGTACCGAAGATATTTTTCACCTTATTCATGCTAACTATCTTGGGCGGCTGCTCAGGGGACGACAGCACTACGATCAATATCGAAGCACCGCCGAATAACGAGGGCGGCAACTCTGGTGGTGGTGATTCAAGCGGTGGTGACTCTGGCGGAGATTCCGGTGGCGAGACGCCGGCGGAGTGCCCTGAGGGTACGACTGAAGTCAGTGAAGGACTGTGTGAACTGCCGGCGACTGTTGACAGTGATTTGACTCTGACGGCAGGCGTGAGCTACCTGATGACCGATCGCGTGACTGTGGGGAACGGGAACGGCCAGTTAGAGACCAACGGTGACGGCACACTGGATGACGGTAGCGCCGTCCAAGCGGTCACGCTGACGATTGAAGCCGGTGTCGAGGTGCGCGGTAAGACAGGCACATTTGCCAATCTGCTCATCACCCGCGGCAGCAAGATCATGGCGATGGGAACGGCAAATGCACCCATCGTATTCTCCTCAGATGACGACGGTGTCGACGGCTCTGGTGAGTGGGGTGGTCTGATCATTCATGGCTACGCACCGCACAACGAGTGTGCCGTGGGTGGCAGCTACTGTGATATCGACTCGGAGGGTGAATCAGGTTTCGCCGGTGGTTACGACCCCGACGACAGCAGTGGTGTGCTCCGCTATGTGGTGGTTGCAGAAGGCGGTTACGAGTTCTCCACCGGTAACGAGATCAACGGTATCTCGCTAGTGGGCGTGGGCAGTGGCACCGAGATGGATTACATCCAGGTGCACGGCAATTCCGATGACGGGATCGAATTCTACGGCGGTAACGTCAATCTGAAGCATGGTGTTTTCACCAACAACAATGACGACTCTGTGGATTGGGATGAAGGCTACCAGGGCAACCTGCAGTACATCATCGTCAAGCAGGGTGCATCAAAGGGTGAAGCATTCGAAATGGATACCGAAGGCTCATCCGAGGGTTTCCTGTCCAAGCCGACGCTGGCTAACGTTACAGTTGTGGCGGAGAAGGTAGCGGATCGCGCTGACTACAGCCTGAATTTTAAAAAGCGCTCCGGTGGTTTCTTTCACAACACGGTCGTCACCGTCTCCCCTGACTCCGAGACTGCACTCACCACCTGCGTGAATGTCGATGGTTCCGGTTCAGAGGGTCTTGTGGGTTCGGCACTGGTGTTGAATAACTGGATTCAGGATTGTGCCTCGGGCGCCGGTGATCGCGGCACCCTGGCCAATGTGTCGGGTCTGGACAATGGCACCATCAACGCGGTGGCAGCTGAGTTGGATAACAACTTCGCCTCGCAAGCGTCAGCGGCAGTGCTGTCGAGCCCCATTGACTGGGATGCGGTAAATGGCGCGTTCTCCGAGTCAGTAGCGGATGCCAGCTATTTAGACGCCACAAGCTACATCGGTGCCGTCAACCCGGATGGCAGCGACGTATGGTGGGCTGGCTGGACGGTTGAAGGCTCTGTGGGGAACCCCACTGTGCCAGAGGCAACCTGCCCGGCGGGCACCGAGACGCTGGATTCCGGGCTGTGCCTGTTACCTGCGACAGTCGACGCTGACCTCACCTTGAATGGTGGCGTTGATTACCTGATGGAAGGCCGTGTGACGGTGGGCAACGGCAACGATCAGCTAGAGACCAATGGCGACGGTACCTTGCCCGACGGCTCTGCTGTGAGCAATGTGACGCTCACCATCGAGGCCGGTGTGAATGTGTATGGCAAGACCGGCACCTTCGCAAACCTCCTCATCACCCGCGGCAGCAAGATCATGGCCAAGGGCACCAAGTCAGCGCCGATCGTCTTCTCTTCTGATGACGAAGGTCTTGACGGTTCCGGCGAGTGGGGTGGTCTGATCATCCATGGCTTCGCACCGCACAATGAATGTGCTGAAGGCGGCAGCTACTGCGATATCGACTCCGAGGGCGAATCAGGCTTCGCCGGTGGTTACCACCCCGACGACAGCAGCGGTGTGCTCAACTATGTGGTGGTTGCCGAAGGCGGCTACGAGTTCTCCACCGGTAACGAGATCAATGGTATCTCGCTGGTAGGCGTGGGCGGCGGTACCGAGATGGATTACATCCAGGTACACGGCAACTCCGATGACGGTATCGAATTCTACGGCGGTAACGTCAACGTGAAACACGGTGTCTTCACCAACAACAACGACGACTCTGTGGATTGGGATGAAGGCTACCAGGGCAACCTGCAGTACATCATCGTTAAGCAGGGTGCCTCTAAGGGTGAAGCCTTTGAGATGGATACCGAAGGTTCATCCGATGGTTTCCTCTCCAAGCCCACTCTGGCGAACGTCACGATCATCAATGACAAGGTTGCTGATCGGGCGACCTACAGCCTGAACTTCAAGAAGCGCTCTGGTGGCTTCTTCCACAATACGGTGGTCACGGTTGCGGATTCTTCAGAGACTGCAGTCGATACCTGTATTAAGGTCGATGGCTCTGGCTCTGAAGCGTTGGTGGGTACTGCGCTGGTGATCAACAACTGGATTCAGGACTGCGGGCAGGGCGCGGGCGTTCACGGCAGCCTCTCGGGCGCCAACGTGAGCTTTGATGCCTCCACAGTGACCGAGACTGATGCGGCACTGGATGCCTTGCTGAGCTCCCAGGCGCCAGAGGCATCTGGCCTGGCACCGCTGGATTGGAGTGCGATCAACGGCGCCTATGCAGAGTCGGTAGCAGACGGTGATTATCTGGATGCCACCGATTACATCGGTGCGGTGAACCCGGATGGCTCAGACCCCTGGTGGGCTGGCTGGACCGTGTCGGGTTCACTCTGACAGGCAGAGTTTTAGCTGAAAGTAAAAAGCCCGCTCAAAGCGGGCTTTTTTTTTACGCCGGGCGTCAGGACTCTCGTTCAAACGGGCGTTTTAGCGGAGACCAGCTCCCATGAAGAATCGCCGTCCTTCAGCTCTTGATAGCGATAAAGCACCTCAGAGCCCTCGGGCAGAGATTGGATATCGCCGGTCGCCTTGAATTGGACTTTGGATCGCGAGCCGCGGCGCTTTGCATGGCAACGGGCGTTCTCGCCATCGTTGATACTGGTAAAACGAATCTGCAGCGGACTGTCTGATGCGTTCTGGGTAATTTCGCCTGCGAACAGGCATTCCTGATTGATTTCAGCCATGGAGGGAGCTGAAATGAGGCTTGCCAACAAGGCGGTGCAGGCAGCAGCGGTTAAGTTCAAGCTTGTCTTCTTTTTCATGTTTCTTCTCCTCGCGCCTCACGGCGCCTCAATCGCTTCACAGCGTTAGCCATCGGGTGTTGCGTTCCGCGGCAGTGGGATGACGGTCACCTGTCATCAAAATGACTTTAATCTGTCATCTTTATGAAACAATAATGTAACAAATCAGTCACAAAACTGAAATATGGGTTATTAACAAATTAATGCTAATAAAAACAGACAGTTACAATTTTTGGCGCCTTGGGCGGTGATTCTCAGCGCTGCGCAGGGGCTTAAAAACCCTCGGCAACGACGGTTTGTATAAGAGGGGGCTGAAGAGACGCCTGCAGCCAACAAGGCCGTGAGTAAGGCGGTGGGAAACGCCGCAAGAAGGGTGCGGGTGGGTACAGCGCAGCGGTTGAGAGCGAAGGGTCGTAGGCCCGCTCGTGGCCAGGTTAAATGCCCGCCGCGGGCTATCGCATTAGGACGCGCGGCTGACTAGAAGTCGAACCGCCAACCCACTGCCGGCCCATGCTCTTTCATATCGAACTTGAAGCGGTCGAGCCCGTCCCCGTCTTCGTAATCAAAGTCGAGATACCGGTAACCAATGTCGATGCTGGACCAATCGTTGAACCGATAGGAAAAAGAGCCAGTGAGGATGGTGACCAGATCCGCCCCCACGCCGAATCCGCCAAGTTGGGCCGCCCCCGTGAAGGACCAGTTGCCGCCCCCGACGGGCGTCTCAAACAACACGCCAACAATCGGGTCGACCCAGTCATCGCCAGCACTTTGCTCGCGAATACGGTCTGTCGGGCCCCTTAGAGAGATACCGGCGGACACATCGTTATAGAGTGCTCCCGCCATCAATTGAGTGGTGGGTGAGAGTCGGTAGGTGGCCGATGCAATAGCAGTAGTCTGCTCCACTTCCACCTCGCCCGAAAATGCGCCACCGTCGCCCGCGCCATCGGCCTTAAGATCCATGTAGACGACGTCGATCATGACACCCCAGCGCTCGCCTTCGCCGCGGTACATGCCCAGGAAGGCACCATCCAAGGTCTCAAAGACGTCGCTGGCGCTCATGTCGACGTCGGTGTCGATAGGGCCGATGCCTGAGGTGCCATCCAGCGTGGGACCCAGCAGGTAGATGAGCCCTTGATTGGACCAGCTGGACTCGCTTTGTGCAAAGGCAGGCTGCGTTGCGGCGAAGAACACCGCTGCCAATCCGAGCGCCGCTAAGCCCGGAGTGGCGTAGGTGCGTTTCAAAGTGGTGGGCATGACGGTCATGATGTATTTGTCCTTGGGGCACGGATTTCAAGGATAAGCTAAAGCATGGGGTGTCTGGTATGAAGCGCTTTAGGTGACAGCGTAGTTGCTGAGCGGCATTTACGCGTGTGTGACCATTGTATGCACGGCTGGGAGTTCGTTAAGCTGATCCGCCCTATGAAAGCGAGAACACAGAAATGAACTGTTATGTGCCCGACACCCATCGCATTAGCCTCAAGCCCCTAGCCATCGCCCTGTTGTTCGGCTTGGCGACACCGACATTAGCGGAGCCGGTTACATCCATCGCTGACTTCTTTCAACCGGACGGTATGACAGCCACCGCTGAGAATTACCCGACCCTGGAGACGTCGCGTCAGCTACTCGCTGCGCAGGACCGGGCCGCAGTGAATAACTTCGCCCACAATCGGAAGCTCACTCCCACAGACGACCAGCCCGTCGTAAGGATGAACCGGGATACCTTCTACAGCTTTGCCGTGGTGGATGTTTCAGCTGGCGCTTCGATCACGATTCCGCCGGTTCCCGAGGGGAAGTACGTGTCGGTTCAGCCTGTCACAATGGATCACCGAATTCAGCCCATGTCCTACGGGAGTGGCACTTTTGAGCTGGCAACGCATTATGGCTCACACATGTATCTGATCGTTCGACTGGACAGCACGCTGAGTGAGGCCGAGGCGAACGCGATTCAGGACGACATGGTCATTAACGCGGCAAGCGCCCAGCCATTCTCAGCAGAGCCCGTTAACCGTGAGAGCTTCGACGCCGCTGAGCTGTCGCTGCGTCAACAGCTACCAGCGCTGGTGGCGGCTCACGGCACTAAAGTTGTTTACGGCATGTTTACGGCCCCTACCGATGAGTCGCGCGGCCTTTACGACTTTGAAAAATATACGGTAGGCGCGGCTCTTGGGTGGGGTGGCGCACAGCTCCGCGATAATCTGTATGAAACCTCACCGAACTTTCCAGCAGAGGGGTGCTATTCGGCGACCTTCGAGGACCCCGATAACGGTGCTTTTTGGTCTTTCACCGTTTATGACGAAAATGGCTTTATGTTTGATGACGTCGCCCATATGAGCTCTGACATTGCCGCTGCCAACGAGGATGGCACCTACACCGTGAGCTTGGGTTGCGGCGCTGATGCGGTGAACAATCTACCTATCAGCAACGAGACTGGGATCTTCAACTTCACTGTGCGGCACTACATTCCCTCTGACCGGGTAAAGCTTGATGAGTACCGTCTGGCGCCGCTCATGCAGAAGGTCGATTAAGGAAGAGGGTGCCGCACCGTGGCTCAGCCACGCACTTTGAGCGGTGGGCTCTAACCGGTTGCATCCGGTGGAGCCCTCTCTCAGCTGTGTATCTCTGACGACGATATGACTGCCAACCCCATCGAAGCCATTTACAGCGCCGTCAAAACATCAGCCAGCAACGCGTCCATATCGGCTCGCGATTCATTCAGCGTTAAGCCGAGCCGCACGACGACCAGTTCTCTCTCTGGAATCACCACAACGAACTGACCTGAATTGCCGCCGGCGTGAAAAGTGTTCTCCGGCGCGCTGGGAAATGCCCGGTGGTTTGTATTGAGCCAAAACCCGAGACCGTAGATCTCGCCGCCCTTCGCAGTCCCCGGGGTAACGGCGAGACGTTGCCATGCCGCGCTGATTACCTTGCTTCGGCCATGCCAGGCATCGAGCCAAAGCTGGCCCACGCGCGCCCAGTCGCGTGGGGTGAGGTAGGCGTAGCTTGAGCCCACCTGCACGCCGCTGGCGTCGGGTTCCAAAACGATTTCATCCATCGCTAGTGGATTGCTGAGGTGGGTGCGAATCCAGTCAGGGTAGGGCTCGCCCTTCAGTGATTGCTGCCACATGAGAGACGCTGTGTTGATGTCGCCGCTGGAGTACGCCCATTGTTCACCTAGCGGGAAGGCGTGGCCCGTATCCGGTGCTGATCGCCACATCCCCGGTTGGCGGTAAAGCATATCGGTCACATCATCACCCGGAAAGTAACGCTCCGAGAAATCAAAGCCCGTGGTCATCGACAGCAGGTGCCTGAGCGTTAGATCGGGGTGCACTTTCGCAACGGTTGCGTCCCCAGCGCCTGCTGCCCGGAGTGCGTTCACGACAGAGTCGCTCAGCTGCACATGACCTTGATCAATCTGCCGCCCGACAAAGGTCGCCATCAGGCTCTTATTCATTGACCAGCCCTGCATGGGTGTTTCAGCGGTGACCGGGCCTCCGTAGCGCTCCGCGACTAGTTGCCCGCGATGCATAACGATGACCGCGAGGGTGTTGCGGCCGCCTTCGTGGGGCTCGGCGAAGGCGGCATCCAGAGCGGAACCCAGAGCGGACTCCAGCGCTGCACTCTCCCAACCTTTCGAGATCAGAGAGGGCTGAGCAGAAGCTACGGTAGTTGCACCTAGTTCATTACGGATTTCCGGTGAGGCATCTGAGAAAGGGAACAGTGGCGCTTCACCCGCCTCACCCAGCGTGCAGCCATAGCGTGGACGATACTGCGCCGTTACCGTTCGGCCCAGCATCTGTGCCACAACTTGTTGGTTGTTGGTGTTGAGCTCGTAGTCGAGTAATTGCGCGAGTGGTCCGACGGTGGCGAGTCTGGGCAGCACGTCTGTTTCGACAACAAACTGCTCTGGGAGTCGCGCGACAAACACACCAGAGCAGATTTGCTTGGCGGCATAACCTGCGCCGATCGCGCCCGCCTGCACGGCAAGATGGGTAGCCATTGCGATACCGATCATCACGGCTAATCCGGCAATCCAAATCGTAGCGCGTTTTATCAAGGTTGCCCGCTCGGTTGTGTGTGGCCGCAAAGGCTGGAGCAGAAGCAGTCATATGTCCAGTCCAAGCCACGCCAAGAAGAGAAAAGTGGCTTATTGCCCACGCAAGGCGGGCCAGCTTTCATATCTCTGTCACGTAGGGGAGCTTATACTGTCGCATCGCATCAACCATTTTCTGAGGGATGCCCGATGGATGTCATTGGGTCCTACGGGACAATTCTATTAGTGCTGGCCTGCGGTTTCGGCCTATTCATGGCTTGGGGGATCGGCGCAAACGACGTAGCCAATGCTATGGGCACCTCTGTGGGTGCCCGCGCACTGACCCTGAAGCAGGCGATTTTGGTGGCCGCGATCTTTGAATTTACCGGCGCCTATCTTGCTGGGGGCGAGGTCACGTCTACGATTCGCAAAGGGATTGTCGACCCTGCCCTGATGAGCGATACACCGGAGCTTTTGGTTTACGGGATGCTTTCTGCGCTGTTGGCCGCAGGGACCTGGCTATATATCGCAAGCCTGAACGGGTGGCCGGTTTCTACCACCCACTCGATCGTGGGTGCGATTGTGGGGTTCGCGGCTGTTGGGATATCCGTCGACGCAGTGGATTGGGGCCAGGTCGGCACGATTGCCGCGAGTTGGGTGGTATCGCCACTGCTGGCGGGCAGTATCGCGTTTGCCCTGTTTGTCTCTGTGCGCTCACTCATTCTGGATCAGGAAGACCCCTTCACTCGTGCGCGGCGCTATGTGCCCGTCTACATGTGGTTGGTGGGCTTCATGATCTCCATGGTCACTCTGACCAAGGGGCTGAAACATGTCGGCCTCGACGCCGACCTGGGCTTCGGTTCGAACTTTGCCAATGCGCTGGTGCTCTCGGCGGGCATCGGTGTGCTCATTGCATTGATCGGCGCCGTATTGCTGAGCCGTATTCAACCCAGTGGACAAGATGAAAATTCGATCGAGAACGTCGAGCGAGTATTCGGTATTTTGATGATTTTCACCGCCTGCGCGATGGCCTTCGCGCATGGTTCTAACGATGTGGCCAACGCGGTCGGACCATTGGCGGCAGTGGTGAGTACGGTTCAATCTGGTGGCACCATCGGGGCAACCAGCGTGATGCCCTGGTGGGTCTTGGCCGTCGGCGCCGTCGGCATTGTGTTTGGCTTGTCTACCTATGGCTGGCGGGTTATTCAAACCATCGGCCGAAAGATTACGGAATTGACCCCCAGTCGCGGTTTCGCTGCGGAGCTGGCGGCTGCGACGACCGTGGTGTTGGCATCTGCCACTGGCTTACCGATCTCAACGACTCATACGCTGGTGGGGGCGGTGCTGGGCGTGGGTCTCGCTCGCGGTGTCGAGGCACTGCACCTTCCTACTATTTGGGCGATTGTGTCGTCCTGGGTGGTGACGTTACCCGCGGGCGCCGGCCTCGCCATTGTATTTTTTTACATTTTGCAGTCGATCTTTGGTTAGTAAGGTATAACCCGCTAAAGTCAAAGCAAGGAGCTCAGTGTTATGGCGGTCAAACCCGCAATCTCAGAAGTCATTAGCAACTCGCCACTCGCGTTACTCGAGCGGCATGCTGGTGTCTGTGTGGATTGTGTGGAGCGTCTGCCGCTGTACTTTGAAGAAGCTCAAGCGGGACGCTGGGGCCGCGCGGGCGACGTGCGAGAAGACATCTGCCGATTTGAGGGTCTGGCAGATGAACTCAAGCAGGATGTTCGCAGCAACTTGCCCCGCGGACTGTGGATGTCTGTCTCCCGGGCAGACCTGCTTGAATTGGTGCGTGTTCAGGACAAGATGGCTAATGGTGTCAAAGAGGTATCGGGTATCTCATTGGGCCGTCAGTTGGCTTTTCCTGCGCCATTAACGGGTGACGTCAGCGCCTTCATAGATGTGGTGATTGATGTGAGCCGTACCGTTGTGAAAATCATCGGTGCCACGCGAGAGCTGTCGCGCTCGGCTTTTGGCACCCGTCAGACCAATGTCATCCTCGATTTTGTCTCACAGGTCGAAGCGGGTGAGCGCCGCAGCGACGATCTCCAAGCGGCACTGCGTGCCAAGCTACGGGAGTGCGAGGCAGAGCTGTCGCCGGTCGACGCCATCTTCCTCTATCAGTTGCTGGCCGGTATCGGCGACATTGCCGACAATGCAGAGAAGGTGGCGCACCGCGCCCAAATTATCGCCACGAGCTGATGACTGTGGGGTTCCCCGCGATGGCCCCGGGAGAAACCCAGGGCCAGCGAACAACGCTCTGATTAGTCGACCCTTGTGAAACTCAGACCGATTTTCTGGTAGCCGTGCGACGCGAAGCTGGGTAGGTGTGAGAGGTCACTCTCCGACTCATCCAGCTTAATGTCGCCAAGCCGCCCCAGTAGTTCCTCAAACGCAATCTTGGCCTCCAGCCTAGCTAGCTCTGCGCCCGCACAGAAGTGGGGACCAAAGCCAAAGCCCATGTGTGGCTTGGTGGTGGGGCGATCGATATCGAACTGCTCCGGATTGGGGAACACCGCAGGATCCCAGTTGGCGCCAGCCCACATCGGGATCACCATCTCGCCGGTTTTCACCTCAACGCCCTCAATACGGTCATCCTGTGTGGCGCGGCGGTAAGTGCACTGAATGGGCGGGTCCCAGCGCAGCGCCTCTTCGACCATGGCCGGGATATCACCGGGGTTACTTCGCAGCCGATTCATCAACGCGTCGTCATTGAGCAGCACTAACATTGCGTTGCCAATGAGGTTGGTCGTGGTCTCATGACCGGCAAGTAGGATCTGGTCGATGATGGGCAGCAGCTCTTCTGTGGTCAGTGGTGGCTCGCCATCCACCTCGGTATTCACCATGATGCTGAGCAAGTCGTCTGTTGGCTCGCGGCGTCGATCTTCAATTCTGGGCACAAAATAGTCATGGAGTTCGACCACCGCGTGGGCGACTTCGCGCCGTCGCTCATGACTCAGCAGATCGATATTGCCTGAGATCATCAGGTCGCCCCAGTGCTTGAAGGTCCAGATGTCGGCGCGATCCACGCCCAGAATGTCAGCGATCACCGTCACGGGCAACGGCACCGCGAATTCGGGGATCAGGTCGACACACCCACGGTCGATAAACGCATCGATCAGCTCGGTGGTGATCTCACGTATTTGTGGCTCCAACGCGCGCACACTGCGGGGGCTCAGTGCCTTGCTGATCAGTTTGCGGTGGCGGGTGTGTTCGGGTGGGTCGGCGGTGAACAGCGCGTTCACGATGGGGTGTGCGTTGGATAGTATCTCCTCGACATCGTCCTGCACCGGTTCGCTGTTGATGCCCATGTGTCGAGGGCCGCGATCGTCCTCGGTGATGGCGGAGGAGTACACGCCGGTATTTCTGGCAAGTGCCGCAAGGGTGTCATACCCCGCGACGATAGTGCCGATGTTAGGGTCGCGCCCCACGCCACCCGCCTCATGGAGGGAGGCATAAGCCTTGTACGGGCACTCGATGTGCCCGCTGTCTGCCAAATTCATTTCAGGGGTGGTGTCTTCAGCCATGGGTATCACTGTCGTACCGATATCGACAGCAGTATAGCCATGGCTCACCGATATTGGGCAACTCCCATTCGAGCAGTGTGGCGGCGCTCAGTTCACCGCGCTGAGGGGAAAGGCAACCGGCACAATGATTTCGTTGCGGCGCATGAAGGGCAGGGTCCAGGGCGGGTTGTATTGGTTGAGCGTGGGCTCGCCAGTGATATCAATCCCCTCGGCGATCAGAAACTGCCGCAACTGCTGCCAATTTTCATCCGCCTTTTCTGCAGAGGCCCAGCCGCTGAACTGAATCACGGCGGCGGTATAGGCCGGTGCTTCCCGAAAGGACACCCGCTGATCCTCCGGCTCGGGGAGGTCCTCGAGGGCATATTCGGCGGGTATCATAAAGGCCATCTCTTTCTCGCCCGCCATGCTCTGTTGCACGGGCGCGGTCATGGCGATTTTTTGTTCCTCTGCGTTACCGCCGAAGATATAACCTGCCAGCACTCTGAAGCCGCTGTCGGAATCCTCTGCCATACCCGTGACCGCCATCACTCTCGGCGCATACGCCCGGATCTCGATCTGCTCGGTCTCCCAGGCCTTTTCCACTTGGTACGCGGGTTCTTCGATGGCGATCGCTTGGGTAGTCATCACAGATGCTAGGAGCGAGACAAAGAGTGTTCTGATATGACTGAACTGGAGAAGTTGCGGCATTGGTGCGTCCTTTCACACGTGGGCATGGTGTGAATACGCGTAGGCGCCGTCCCGGATCAGCTTCGACGGGGTTTGAGTGGTTGGCACAGGAACAGCGGTGAAGCAGCCACCCGTGAAGGGCGGCGTTGACGCGATGTTTTGCTGGGTAAAACAGGCGGGCGGCGTGTCAGGCCGCTTTAGGCTGTG
>Ga0181604_10004317_pt1 | contig 11706 bp, 10 predicted proteins | sample 041ome_12_FD_148663 | JGI IMG/M metagenome (GOLD analysis project Ga0181604, IMG submission 148663) | Coastal salt marsh microbial communities from the Groves Creek Marsh, Skidaway Island, Georgia - 041410US metaG (spades assembly) | ecosystem: Environmental > Aquatic > Marine > Intertidal zone...
ATGACTGTGGTTAACCTCTTGAACAAAGGCAGTTATTATTGCCAAGGCAGCAAGAGCAGCCGCTCCTATAGCAAAACCTTTTCCTATAGCAGCGGTTGTATTTCCTACTTCATCGAGACTATCTGTTATTTTTCTTGTATCTTCACCCAGTGCGCCCATCTCAGCGATCCCACCAGCGTTATCTGCAATAGGACCATACGCATCAATAGCCATTGTAATTCCGACAGTAGCTAACATACCAACTGCAGCTATTCCCACGCCATACAATCCAGCAAAATGATTTGATAAGAAGATTATTACAACAAGAGTTAATATTGGAATGACAACAGATTGAAGGCCAATTGATAAACCTGTAGTAATAACAGTTGCAGATCCAGTTTGACCTTGCTCTGCAATTTTTCTAACCGGTGCACCACCTGTATAATATTCTGTTACCAGGCCGATGATAATTCCCCCAATTGTTCCAGATAGAACTGCAAACCAAGCATTTTCTGTTACACCAAGAGATATAATTAGGTAGTAAGCTAAAATGATAAAGGAGATTGCGGCAGCAAAGGTTCCACCTCTTAGTGAATTTGCAATGTTTGTTTCATCACTACTTTTCCTTGAAGCTAAGGATTTTATAATAAGTATACCTATTATTGAACATATCAATCCTAATGATGCCAAGGCTAGAGGAAGAAACATCAGCGTCTCTCTTGTTCCAAGTTGGATTAGATCTGCTTGAATCATTGTCGATGCGATAGCTATCGTTGCAATTATAGCGCCACAATATGATTCAAAAATATCCGAACCCATTCCAGCAACATCACCAACATTATCTCCTACGTTATCTGCAATAACACCTGGGTTTCTAGGATCGTCTTCTGGGATATTTTTTTCAACTTTACCAACTAGATCCGCGCCTACATCAGCTGATTTAGTAAAAATTCCTCCACCCACTCTTGAGAATAATGCTACCGTTGATGCGCCCATACCAAAACCATGAATTGTAGAAGCGGTTTCTGGATCGGAACCATATAATATATATAAAAGTCCAAGGCCAAGAAGTCCCATTGCTGCAACTGTAAGTCCCATAATTGAACCTCCAAAAAAAGCAACAGATAAACTATCACTTACACCTGAATTCTGAGCAGCTGTTGCTGTTCTAACGTTTGCTTTTGTTGCAGTGTACATACCTATGAATCCAGTAATTGATGAACTTAAAGCTCCAACAATAAAAGCAATTGTGCTATCAAGACCAAGGCCTATATATATTCCGACTATCAAGATTACAGAAAACATAAATAGAATTGAGTATTCTTTTTTCATAAATGCCATAGCACCTAAGTGAATTTCATCAGAAATATCAGTTAAATTCTTATCGCCAGCAGGGTATTGTTTTACTACTACATATAGTACATATGCAGTAAGCAGACCCACAAATCCAAGTATTATTGGTATTAAATCCATGTTAAATCACCGTTTCTCTATTTTTAGTTTTTCTTTTGACATTCTTACATATAATACATATATGGTAAGCAAGTATCGAAATGAGACTATCAGAAAAAAGAGAAGGTTTGAAGAAAAAACTAGTTGGGAAGAAATTAACAATCCTATTAAAGACAGGGCCTCGCACAAAGTTAGAGCGCTATTCGCAGTTGCGGCAGTTTCAATTATAGCAGCGTTTTATTTAAGTCATATCTACAACATACAAATTACAAATCATGAGCTTTACACTGTAAAGTCAGAAGACAACAGAATACGCATAAGACCAATAGAACCTATTCGTGGAAATATTTACGATAGGAATGGTACTGTTTTAGCAGAGAGCTTCGATACATTTGATATAATCGCAAAAAAAGAGAATATTAAATCAGTTGATAATTTTCTAATTAATGCCAATAAAGTTTTTAAATTTAATAGTGATCAAATCAATGAAATTAAATCTCAATTCTCAAACAAAAAATTAAAAGAAGTCACTCTAAAAAATAATACTACAATAGAAGAATTTACAAAATTATCTGTCGATCAATATTTACTTCCAGAGATGGAATTAATAATAAAATCAAATAGAAGATACATTTACCCCGAGGCAACATCACATTTGCTTGGTTATACAGGCAAGCTATCTGAAAATGACCTTGATTCAGTGATAAAACTAAAAGATGGTATGACGAGTGTCGGTAAAACTGGTATCGAAAGATTTTATCAAAATCTTTTATCAGGAACTCCTGGATATGAAAAATTAGAGACGAATGCAAATAATGAAATTATTAGAGTATTAGAAAAAAAACCTGCTCTTAAAGGTCAAGATATTTTTCTTACCATTGATGCTAATCTTCAAAAATTTTCATATGGACTATTAAAAAATAAAAAGGGTTCTATAATTATTATGAATCCAAAAAATGGAGATATCCTGGCTTTTGTTAGCCATCCAGGCTTTGACAATAATTTATTTGTAAATGGTATTTCATCAAAAGATTATAAAAAACTTTTAAATGACAAGGCGAGACCACTATTTAATAGAGCTCTTACAGGTCAATACCCGCCAGGTTCAACTCTAAAACCATTTTTTGGTTTGGTAGCATTGGAGGATAGTATAATTGATAAGTCAAAGTATATAGGGTGCTCAGGAGAATACAAATTGAAAAATTATAAAAGGCCATTTAAGTGCTGGAAGAAAGATGGACACAAGGATGTCAATCTATCCTCAGCAGTTGCCGGCTCATGCGATGTATTTTTTTATGACCTAGCCAAAATATCAGGAATAGACTTTATGCATGAAAAATTAAAAAAATTTGGCTTTGGCGAAAAGACATTCATTGATTTGTATGGTGAAAAGCTGGGTCTACTTCCATCACGAGAATGGAAAAATCAATCTAGACAAGCTCCTTGGTATCCAGGTGAAACATTAAACATAGGTATTGGTCAAGGGTATTTTCTTGTTACCCCAATACAATTAGCAAATGCAACAGCACTGTTAGCAAGTGGAGGTGAGAGCATCACACCTCACTTATTTTTAATGAGTATGAATAATAATAAAGCTGAACAATATGGTTACAATGAAAATAAAATTAAAATTGATATTGATCATGATAGCTTGCATATAGTTAATGAATCAATGTGGAGAGTGATTTACGATAAAAAGATTGGAACTGCCTCTCATCTCAAAGAAATTGAAGGAGTTGAGTTCGCAGGCAAGACTGGCACTGCACAAGTTTATAATCTAGATAAAGGTAAAACTGGTAAAGAATCATTGCAGGATCATGCCTTATTTATAAGTTTCGCACCTTTTGAAAATCCTGAGATTGTTGTTTCTGTAATCGTTGATAACGGCGGAAGTGGATCAGCTGTTGCAGCTCCTATTGCAAGAGATGTTATGAATTATTACTTCAAAAAAATAAAAAAACAGGTTGCAACACCATGAATTACAATTCTACTCAATTTGGTGGTTTTTCATCTTTATTCAAATTAGACGTGAAGTTACTTACAATAGTTATGTCAATTGTCATAATAGGATTAACTACTTTATATAGTGTATCAAATGGTGATATTAATCTAGTTATTAAACAAATCGTAAGAATTCTAATAGGTATGTCTGCTATGGTATTTCTTGCACAAATTCATCCGGACAATTTTAGATTATTCTCTCCCGTTTTATACTCTATAGGCATACTTTTATTAATCCTTACAATATTTTTCGGAGTAGGTAAATCTGCTGATCGTTGGCTAGATTTCTATTTTTTTAGATTTCAGCCATCAGAGTTGATGAAAATTTTTGTGCCACTTATGATTGCCTCATTTTATTCTGATAAATCATTACCTCCCCGACTTAAAAATCTTGTAATTGCAGTTGTTATCATCATAGCCCCCGCTATCCTTATCGCTAAACAACCAGATCTTGGTACGGCTATTTTGATTACTAGTTCAGGTATAATTGCTATATTACTCTCAGGCATAAAGCTATCTCATATTTTCCTAGGATCTGCAGTAGCGATAGGAGCGATCCCCTTACTTTGGTCGTTTATGTATGATTATCAAAAATCAAGAATACTATCTTTCTTCAGTCCCGATCAAGACGTCTTGGGTTCAGGGTACCATCTAGCTCAATCAAAGATTGCTCTTGGATCAGGCGGTATGTTTGGAAAGGGTTATAACAATGGCACACAATCTAAGCTAGATTTCCTTCCTGAAAATCATACGGACTTTATATTTTCTGCATTTGGAGAGGAGTTTGGTTTTGTAGGCGTTTCTATATTGGTAATATTATATGTTTTGGTAGTTTTTAGGGGCATGAGTATCTCAATTAAAGCAACAGATAATTTCTCAAGAATATTATCTGGAACTTTAATTTTAACTATTTTTTTATATGTACTTGTTAATATAGGAATGGTTGTGGGTATACTTCCTGTTGTTGGGGCACCTTTACCATTTATGAGTTATGGGGGCACATCTATGTTAACTGTATTTGCTGCACTTGGAATTATAATGTCTATCAAATCTCACCAAAGACTAATGAGGAAATAATGAAATATATAATTATCTTTGTCGTAATATTTTCCAGCTTAAATATATCAGCGAATAGTTCATACAATTCAGATCTAGTTAGAGATTTCATTGATGAGATGCATAACAAACACAAATTTGATAAAGAAGAATTACAAAAATTATTTAGTACAATAAAAGAAGAAAAAAAACTTAAAAAATTTTTTAAAAAAGCACCAGAGCGAAGACTTACATGGAATGGGTGTGAATTAAAGGAAAAAAAATGTATTAACTATAAAGGGTTATTTGTAAACAAATCAAACATTGAAAATGGCAGAAAATTTATGTCAGATAATTCAAAAATATTAAAAAAAGCACAAGATGATTTTGGAGTACCAAAAGAGATTATTACTGCCATTATAGGTATTGAGACTAGGTATGGTAAAAACTTAGGAAAATTTAAAACTTTTGATACACTCGCATCCTTGTCTCTCGGGCCGAACAAAGGAAGAAGACATCAGTTTTATAAAGATGAGCTCGAAAATTTTTTATTATTATGTAGGGAAAATAATTTAAACCCATCTCTCATAAAGGGTTCTTATGCTGGCGCGCTCGGCAAGCCACAGTTTATATCGAGCTCTTATAGAAACTATGCGATTGATTTTGATGGCGATAAATATGCTGACTTATGGGGTTCAAATGCTGATGTTATAGGGAGCGTGGCAAATTATCTCAAAAGAAATGGATGGAAAAGAAATGGTAAAATTTTAACAGACCTAACAAAGGATAATGACCAGTCATATCTTGAGAAACTTTCCAAAAAAACTTACAAGCCACACATTTACTATGAATATTTACATAAAAATAATATTACATCACGAGAGAGTATAGATTTTAAAGAAAAACTCTCAGTAATAAAAAGAATAGAGGGAAACGACAAAATTTATAGCTTTGGTCATAATAACTTTTATACAATTACTCGTTATAATAGAAGCAGGCTTTATGCCTTGGCAGTTTATACATTGGCTGAAGAAATAAAAATACAATAACAGTTATACTTGTTATGGTAATATAAAACATATGGTCAAGTTTATAAGTTCAATAATTTTAAGCCTCTCGGTTGTATGTCTCTCCTACGCATCACCAATTCCTCCTGCTCCAAAATTAAATGTGAAATCTTATGTATTAATGGATTTTGATAGTGGAATGATACTAGCTTCATCCAATAAAGATTTAACACTGCCACCCGCAAGTATCACTAAGATGATGACCGCATATATAGCATTCACAGAGCTGAATGAGAAAAATATCTCTTTAGACGAAGATATTTTAGTTAGTAAAAAAGCTTGGAAGACTGGTGGTTCAAAAATGTTTATAGAAGTAGGTAAAAAAATAAAATTAAGAGATATACTGCAAGGGGTTATAACTGTATCAGGGAATGATGCTAGTGTGGCGCTTGCTGAACATATCTCAGGAGACGAAAAAACATTTTCTACTTACATGAATCAAATTGCTGATAATATAGGTCTTGAAAATACCAATTATACAAATTCTACAGGACTTCCTAATGACAGTTTATATACAACTGCAGAGGATATAGCTACATTATCAAGATCTTTAATTACAAATTTTCCTAATTTATACAAGCTTTACTCGACTAAGTCATTTACCTTTAATGAAATCAAACAATACTCACGAAATAAACTATTGTTCATAGACGATAATGTTGATGGAATCAAAACAGGCTTTACAAGTGCCGCAGGATATTGTTTAGCAAGTTCAGCAAAACGGGGATCGAGAAGATTAATTGCTGTTGTAATGGGCGCCCCTAACCCAGATATAAGAATTCAGTCTAGTAGAACATTGTTAGAATATGGCTTTAGGTTTTTTGAAACCCACAAACTATTTAAAAAAAATGAAGCAATTTCAAAAGCAAATGTCTACGGTGGAGACAAAACTGAAATAAAATTTGGCGTCGAAGAAGACAGATCTATAACAATCCCGAGGCGTCAAAAGAAAAATATAAAATATCAATATGTAATAGATAGAAAGCTGACCGCGCCAATCAAACAAAATGAAACTATAGGGTTCATGCATGTAAAACTAAATGATGAAATTCTACAAACCTATAAGTTGACTGCACTAGAGAATGTAAATCAGGGATCTTTATACCGAAGAACAGTTGATTCTTTATTAATGGACTTATAATGTCGCAGACAGAAACTGTTTACCTAGATGGGAATTATACGCAAAAAAATGAAGCAAAGCTTTCTGTATTAGATAGAGGATTTTTATTTGGTGATGGTGTATATGAACTCATTCCTATCTATAATCGACATATTTTCTACGTTGAAAACCATCTTAAGAGACTAAAAAGCAGTTTAAACTTAATTAACATAGACTCGTCGATTATTGATGATATGCAAATAATAGATATTATCAAAGATCTTATTTCTAAAAATAATTACATTAATCATTATATTTACATACACATATCAAGAGGCGTAGATAAAACAAGAAATCATATTTATGCAAAATCAGGTAAGCCCACAGTACTTATAATGGGTGAAAGTTACACACCTTTTAGCAAACAAGATATAAAAAAAGGTAAAAGCGCAATTAGCGAGGAAGATTATAGGTGGCTTAAGTCAAATATTAAATCTACTTCTTTGCTAGCTAACGTATTAATTAAAAATAAAGCCTACGATGAACAGGCATACGAAGCTTTATTAATACGAGATGGTTTTCTCACAGAAGGCTCGGCGAGTAATGTTTTTATTGTAACTAATAATGTCATTAAGACACCTGTACTCAGTAACAAACTACTACCCGGCATCACAAGAAAATTTTTGACTGATCTCATTAAAAAACATAATCTTGAATTCTCTGAATGCGAAATTTCAAAAGATGATTTATTTGAATCTGATGAAATCTTTTGTTCAAGCTCAACAAACCCTGTTGTTCCTATAACTCAATTAGACGATAAGGTAATATCAAAAGAGGCTGGTCCAGTATCAATGACACTATACCAACATGCTCAGAACTTTATTAAAGAATTCCAGTCATAAAAAAACCGCTAAATCTAGAATTTAGCGGTTTATAATCTTACGCAATAAACGTAAATATTTATTTAGGCTGGCATTCGTAAGCTGCTGCTTTCATTTCCATAGCCTTAGCTGTACATGCATCGCCGAGATGATACAGGACCAACTTCTTCAAAACGATCGAAATCATTTTCAATTGGATAAACTTTCACCATATATTCTGATGGAGCAGATGTTCCGCCACCGCATGCAGTGATAATTCCTGTAAGTAGTAGTACAGATAGAAGTTTAAAATGTCTCATTTGACCCCCTTAGTCGTAATTACATCTACTACTTTATCATAATTCATTTCATCATTTATATATATTTATACCCTTAATCCTATATTAATGATTGATTGTTGTTTGACATCTGTCTAATGGACACATCAGTTTGACTTATAAACTGATAATATATTTTGATATTAGGAATATTTATGACTAAAATGTTAGAGGGGTATTACATTATTAGCATTTGCTAATACTGTACATTTAATTAAATGGAAAAATATTATGAAAAAAGACAATAAAAAAGTCTCAGATTCTAAAAGAGGTTTCCTGAAAGGTTTAGGAACTGTAGCTGCAGCTACACCTATCATTGGTTCTATGTTTGGTTCCGATGATGCCAAAGCCGCTAAAGCAGATCATACTATGTATTTAAGAGGTACATATTTTGAATCATGTACATGTGACACTATTTGTCCATGTCTTCTTCTTTTAGATCCTACTCAAGGTTTCTGTAAAGCTTTCTTGACATGGAATATTGAAAAAGGTCACGTTGGAAATGTTGATGTGAGCGGCTTGAATGTTTCTATGTGGTTGAATGCACCAGAAAACCTTTTGAAAGGGCAATTTGAGATGGCAGTTTATATTGACCAGAGAGCAAACGATGCACAGTTTAATGCATTAAGAGAAGCTTATCACGGAGCCCACGGCGGACACTTAGGTGTTATAGCTAGTTTAGGTAAAGGTGAAAAAGGCGCTCCTCGTGAATATTTACCAACTAAAAGAGCAAAAATTACATATATGGTCAATGCTCCTACAAGACACGTGATTGTAGAAGGTATTGCTGAAAATAAAATGGAACAACTTGGAGGCGCGGGCGGTCGTCCAGTCGTAGTTCACGACACACCTCTAGCAGTTGCGCCACCTTACCCAATTACTGTAAGTAAAGCTTCAAAGCTTACATACAATGATCATGGAATTAGCCATTCATGGGAAGGCGGAAACGGCTTAAGCTCACCATTCGTTTACTTCGATGGTGCGAACAAGCAAGAAGCTATAGAAGTATAACTTCTATTATGTATCATATGGCCTGTATTTTCTGCAGGCCATATCTGTTTTGAGAGACCAATGATAGACAAAATAATGCAAGCTCCACTCAAAGATCGAATGATAGTTTACGTTGGTGTCGCATGTGTTTTATTATTTTCTTGGCTATACATACTAGGTATGGGATGGCACATGAACACTCTTCCCTTTATTGATAATCCATCAACTATGAATATGGATATGTCTAATGACAATATGGATATGGAAAAAGATAAAATGGAGATGGGAAAAAGTGACATGGAAAAATCCATGGATATGGATAAACCTATGGCTATGAATTCTGATTCGAGCATTATTACAGAGGTATTAACTTGGATGCCTCCAATGGGTAATATGTGGGTCTTTAGTGATTTCTTTTTATTATTTATGATGTGGGCTGTGATGATGGTAGCTATGATGACACCATCAATCCTTCCAATGCTGTTATTATATACAACGCTTAATGCGCGCAAGAAAATGCAAGGTCAGGAGTCAGCATCTCCAATGATTCTTCTATCAGGCTACTTATCGAGCTGGGTTTTATTTAGTTTATTTATAACATTTCCCCAATATTTTCTTCATACCAACGGTTATCTTAATATGATGATGGAACCAATGCATGCATATTTGGCTGCATTAGTTTTGATGATGGCAGGTATTTATCAATTTACACCATACAAAGATGCATGCTTAAACGTCTGTCAATCACCTTTGAGTTTTCTAACAAACAATTGGCAAGACGGTAAACTTGGCGCATTTATTGTTGGATACAAACATGGTTTTTATTGTGTGGGATGCTGCTGGGCATTAATGCTCACCCTTTTTGCATTAGGTGTTATGAATATACTTTGGGTGATTGTTCTAACAATTTTTGTTTTATTTGAGAAACTTTCCTACAATTATCCGCTAGCTTACAGAAGAGTGGTAGGTGCTTTTTTAATTACTTGGAGTCTTGTGTTAGTTGTCTGACTTTTTCTAGTCGTTCAGGCGTTCCTATATCCATCCAATGACCCTCATAAATAGTAAACCCTATATTTTTTTCTGCTCTTAAGATATCGCCTAAGTCCTGACTGTTATATTTTTTAAAAAGATCTGTGCGATATTTGCCAATACCTGTGAAAGTATATTGTCGACCTTTAACAATACAATTATTTTCAATTTCAAAATCACCATCTAAATAATCAGGAGTTTTAACTAATACTATATGACCTAATTTATTTCCTAGGTCTAAATCTTTAAGTGTGATGAGATCAAAATCAGTTATGACATCACTGTTGATAACAATAAATGATTCATCATTAAAATTATGAGCAATATTTCTAATGCCCGAAGCTGTACCAAGAGGCTCATTTCCTTCATCTATGATATTAATGTCTTGATCAAGACTCGTTATGTATTGTTTTATAATTTCTTTTTTGTAAGCAACATTTACAAAGATGCTATCGATAGATATCTTTTCTAACATTTTTATTTTATTTAAAAGCAGTGTTTCTCCATGTATTTCTAACATAGGTTTAGGCATGTCTTTAGTAAGCGGCATCATTCTTTTGCCTTTACCAGAGGATAAAATTATCGCTTTCATGTATTAATCTTATTACTAACTTCTAAGTCACTAAAAATTTTATTTAGTCCTGATAACTCTTCATATTTATTAAGCACTTTCTTAATATAAGTATATGTTCTAGGTATATCCTTTAAGTAGCTATTTTTATTATCACGGTAATTCAATCTAGAAAATATCCCAATAGCTTTAATATGTCTTTGCAATCCAGTTATTTCAAACCAGTATCTGAAATCTGAAATATTATTTATCGTACTTGATTTCATTCTATTAAAAAAACTCTCCAACATATCTTCAATCAAACCATCATTCCAGCTGACATAACAGTCTTTAAGTAGTGACACTAAATCATATGTAACAGGTCCAATTACAGCATCTTGATAATCAATAATACCAGGATTATTTGTATCCGTTATTAGTAAATTCCTTGAATGATAATCTCTGTGAACAAATGTTTTTGGAATCGATTTTATAATCGAATTAATCTTATTAAATTCTAAAGTGATCTCCTTTTCTAAAGTTGCATCTAATTCAGTCTTAAGATGTTTCTTCAAGAACCAGTCAGTAAATAAATTATTTTCTTCTTCATAATATTTACCAAAATCTTCTAATTCCGAACAATCAACTTTAGTTTGCATCTTTACAATTGCCTCTAATGCATCTGTGTACAAACAATATACAGTTTCATCATTGAGTTTTTTAGAATATAAATTATCACCAAGATCAGTCATTACAAGAAATCCTTTTTCTCTATCTACTTCAAATATTTCTGGCACATTAAGTTTTGCATTTTTAAGCTTTTCAGTTATCAATAAAAAGCTTTCAAGATTCTCTTTTTCCGGAGGGCAATCCATTACAGCATAGGATATATTACTTTTAGTAGCTCGATAGTATTGTCTGAAGCTTGCATCAGCAGATAGTACAGAAATAGAATCCTTATCAAAACTATTTGAAGCTAGCCATGATGTTAACATTGATTGTCGAGAACTACCCATTTGGCTATATTACTATATAATTTTGGTGATGAAGTCAAAAAATCTACTTGAAGAATCGATTAAGCTTCAACTTGAAGCAAAAGCAATAGGGCTGGATTGGATTGAACTTGATAAAATCATTGATAAGATTCGTGAAGAGACTGATGAGTTAGATGAGGCTATTGATAGCAATGATCAAGAACACATCATCGAAGAATTTGGTGATTTATTTTTTTCACTAATATCATTATCTAGACATTTAAATATCGATATAGATGATTTAAATAAATCTGCAAATGATAAGTTCAAAA
>Ga0181604_10004320_pt1 | contig 11698 bp, 9 predicted proteins | sample 041ome_12_FD_148663 | JGI IMG/M metagenome (GOLD analysis project Ga0181604, IMG submission 148663) | Coastal salt marsh microbial communities from the Groves Creek Marsh, Skidaway Island, Georgia - 041410US metaG (spades assembly) | ecosystem: Environmental > Aquatic > Marine > Intertidal zone...
TAGTGTTCTGGTCGCAACGGAAGGTGGCGCGTCAGTTATTGAAAATACCCCGCACCCAGCGCCCGTCGATACAACAGCAGCGGGCGATTCTTTCAATGCTGCATATCTTATTGCGCGAATGCGCGATGAGGCACCGGAACAGGCAGCGCAGGCTGGTGCTGGTTTGGCCTATCAAGTGATCGGCGTGCGTGGTGCGATCATGCCACGTGATATGGACGCTTGATCCAGCCCGCTACAGCCGTCACTCTCTGAGCAGTATTTTCGCACTCTCGGAGTTTCCGCCGCTATGTCTATTTGGCCGAATGACGCCAAGCTCGCCTTATCCGTTGTCGTGAACGTTGAGGAGGGGGCCGAAGCGACCATCGCCGACGGCGACCGCGGGCCAGAGCCCGTCGATGAGTTGGGGATCACGCTTAAAAAGGCCATGCGGAATTATGGCAATGAGAGCAATTACCAATACGGCATCAAAGCTGGTGCGCCGCGGGTTATGGCGCTGCTGAAGAAGCACAATATCACCTCAACTTTCACTGCCGCTGCCGTCGCGTTGGAGCGGGCTCCTGAGCTAACGCAGCAGATCGTTGCTGGTGGTCATGAGGTCTGCGCGCACGGATATCGCTGGGTGCATCAATTCCATATGAGTGAAGAGAAGGAGCGCGAGTTTATCCGCGCTGCCATCCAATCCATTGAGCGGACGACCGGCCAACGCCCATATGGCTGGCTGTCCCGTTATCTCTTGACGCCAAACACCCGCCGTCTCCTGATTGAGGAGGGCTATACATATCATATGGATGATTATTCAGACGACATGCCGTTCTGGGATACGACCGAAGACGGCTCCATGGTGATCATGCCCTATGCGCTTGATTCCAACGATATGAAGATGTGGACGGACCCCGCCTATACGCCTGAAAACTGGCTGAAATACGCTATCGACAGTTTTGATTGGCTGTATGAGGAAGGCAAAGCGGGCGACCCCAAAATGATGTCGCTCGGCGTGCATCTGCGCATCATTGGCCGTCCTGGGCGGATTGGCGCGTTTGACGCGTTCCTGGAACATGTGAAACGCCATGATGATGTATGGATCGCGACCCGCAAGGACATTCGCGACCACTGGGCCCAACACAACAGCTAAGGACTTTCGACATGAGCGCCGAAAAAGACGCCGTATGGGCCTTCGCAGACCATGCCGCTTCCCTGAAATACGAAGACATCCCGGCTGATGCCATTAAGGCGGGCAAGACGTTCCTGCTCGACTCTATGGGGGTTGGTGTCGTCGGCTCCGCAGCTCCCTGGGTGGATGAGCTTTGGTCGAGCCAGGCAGCGTTTGGCGTTGATACCGCCAGAGGGTCTGCCCGTGTGCTCGCCAGCGGGCGGAAATTGGCTCTGCCGTCCGCCGCACTGGCCAACGCGTTCCAGATCCACAATTCAGAATTTGATTGCGTGCATGAGCCTGCCGTCGTCCACCCAATGGCGGTTTTGCTTGGCGCGATGCTGTCTGCGGCAGATTGTGATGGATATTTCGAAAGCCAAATCTCCGGCAAGGCGCTGCTGACAGCGCTGATTGCGGGCGTAGACATCGCTGCTGGCCTTGGTGTCGCTTCTAATGCGCCGCTTAAATTCTTCCGGCCGTCGACTGCGGGTGGGTTCGGCGCTGCTGCAGCCTTGGCGCGGATGAAGGGCATGGATACAGGCGGCATTGTGAATTCCATGAGCACTGCATACGCCCAGATGGGCGGCACCATGCAGGCGCACACGGAAGGGTCAATGCTGCTGGCGATGCAGGTTGGCTTCAATGCGCGAAATGCGATTGTTGCGGCTGAAATGGCAGCCCACGGTGCAGATGGCCCAAAGAATATTCTGGAAGGCCCGTTCGGGTATTTTGCCTTGTTCGAAGGGGATCATGATGTGGGTGCCGTTGCTAAAACGCTTGGCAAAACCTGGCGAATTACTGAAGTCGCCCATAAGCCGTTTCCTTCTGGCCGCGCGACCCACGGGTTGGTCGATGGCGTGCTGCAGCTTAAGAAGAAACATGGCTTCCATGAGCGGGACGTCGCACGGGTGGAAAGCCATGTGCCGAGCCTGACGCACCGTTTGATTGGCCGCCCTTCTAAAGCGGGTATGACGCCTGGATATGCAAGGCTTTCGGGCCAATATGTCGTCGCCAGCGCAATTTTGGGCGACGGCGTTGGTGTTGAGGATTTCAAACCTGATGCGCTGATGGATGCCAGGAGGCTTGCGCTCGCCGCAATGGTGCATATCAACATTAACGACAATCCAGATCCAAACGCCCTGGCACCGCTGCGGGTCGCGATTATCCTGCAAAATGGCCAGCGCTTGGAAATCGACTTGGACAAGGTTTACGGTGCGCCTGCAAACCCAATGACCCATGAGGCCCATCTGGCCAAGTTCCGGAAGAATTTTGCTTCGGCAAGTCCAGTTGTTCCGGCGGCACAAGGCGAGGCGCTGATCGCTGCAATTGACGACATTGAGAACGTAAAAGATGTCCGCACGCTGATTGATCTTTGCATGGCCAATGGGGGGAAAGCTTGATGGTTAGCCGCTATTTCCAGGAAGCCGATCCTGCCCGCATTGCGACGGAGTACCCTGTCGGCGAAGCCTTCCTAAACGGCCCAGCCAAGCTTTCCCAGGATACGCTACGTGCGCTCCAGGAGGAACGCTTTGGGGCGGTTATGCAGCGGGCATGGCAGGTACCATTCTACAAGCGCCGCTGGTCTGCAGCCGGGATCGAGCCCGGTGACATAAAGGGCCTGGATGATCTGGCGAAACTGCCCAGCTTTTCCAAAACGGACCTGATGGAAAGCGTCGACGCCTATCCGCCCTTTGGCGATTATCATGGCCGGGATGATGAATTCCCCCATGCGGTCTTCCACACGACAAGCGGCACGACGGGCACGCCGCAACCGCTGTTTTTCGGGCCGTTTGACCGTGAGGTACAGAACGCTCTGCTCGCGCGGGGATACTTGCTGCAAGGCATGCGCCGGGGGGATGTTGTGCACTCCGTTTACGGCTACGGTATGGTTAATGGCGGCCATTACGTGCGGGAGGCTGTGGCGCATTTCACGGAAGCCATGTACGTGCCCGCAGGGACAGGCCGCGATACGCCGACGGTCCAGCAGGTCGAGGCGATGCAGCGTTATGGTGCCACGGCCATTGTTGGCTTTGCAGATTACATCAAGCGGCTGGCGGAGGCTGTTGTTGAGGCTGGCCTTAAGCCTGGCGTCGATATCCCGCTTCGCATGATCTCCGGCCATATCGGCCAGGAGGACAAGCAAGCAATTTCTGATGCTTGGGGCGGGGCTGCCGTCTACGATTGGTACGGCGTTGGCGATACCGGCGTGATCGCAGCTGAAGGTCCGGCGCAGAACGGCCTGTATATTTGGGAAGATGCGCAGATTTTGGAAATTCTAGATGCCGAAACGGGTGCCGTACTGCCCGATGGTCACGCAGGCGATATGTGCGCCACATGCCTGTTCAAGACTGGCGTCTACCCGATCATCCGCTTCGATACGAAGGATGTATCAACGGTGCTGCCACCTGACCCAGCGTCAGGCATCAAGTTCCGTCGGATACCCGGATTCCAAGGCCGTAGCGACAATATGGTGAAGTTGCGCGGCATTAATGTGTACCCAACAGCCATCGGTGCCATGCTTGACCCGCACCCCGCCACAACCGGTGAATACTATTGCCGCCTCACGCGTGCAGGTGCCCGGGATGAGCTGACGGTTGTGACCGAAGTGCGCGAGCAGGGGTCAGCCTTGCAGGCAGATCTCTCGGCCCTCCTCAAGCGCGGGCTTGGTGTTGAAGTGCTGGTGGAGCTTGCCGCACCTGGGGCCACCGCACCCGCCACTCAAGTCGAAACCCGCCAAAAGCCGATCCGCCTGATCGACGAGCGCGACTAATGCCAAGCTTAACATCGCTCACCCTGGCTGAATTGGCCGCCGGCTATCGCACCGGCACTCTGGACCCTAGAGACATTACGGCAGCCTATCTAGAAGCGATTGAAGCGCGAAATCCGGCGCTCAATGCCTATATCGCAGTCCTCGCCGACAGCGCCCGAGCGGAGGCTGAAGCCTCTGCCATGCGATGGAAGGAGGGGGCCGCATTGGGCGCGTTAGACGGTGCGCCGATTGCCATCAAAGACAACATCGACCTTGCCGGTGTTGCGACCACAAATGGCTGCGCTTTCGGGCCTGTCGCTAGCGTGGATGCAGCAGTATCCGCTAAGCTCAAAACGGCGGGCGCTGTCATTCTTGGCAAGCTGAATATGCACGAGGCGGCACTGGGTGCGACGACCGACAATCCCCATTGGGGCCGGGCGCAAAACCCGCACAGGCAAGGCTGGACGCCAGGCGGTTCCTCTGGCGGATCAGGCGTTGCCCTAGCCGCGGAGCTTGCCGCAGCCACACTCGGGTCAGACACAATGGGCTCTGTCCGGGTACCGGCGGCTTATTGCGGCTGCTATGGCATCAAGCCCACATACGGCCTTGTCAGCACACGTGGCGTGGCACCGCTCGCCTGGACGTTGGATCATGTTGGTCCACTGGCTAAAACCCCAGCGGATCTGGCGATCCTGCTCGAAGTGTTGGTCGGATATGACGCTGCATCGCCTGATTCGGAACGGATAGCCCTGGATCGTACACCATTTGACCCATCCAATTTGACTGTCGGCCATGTCCGCCAGATCAATCAGGCGGACATGCATGTCGATGTGCGGGATGCCTATGAGGCCTTCCTGGAAAGCCTGCACAGGGGAGGTGCGAGGATCATCGAGCTTGATTGGGATGGCTTCGCGGCCAGCCCAGCCCGCCGCGCTGGTCTGCTGATATCAGAGGCCGAGGCAGGCTTCGCGCTCTCGGATGATCTGGATCACCGCCCCGAGCGCTTCTCAGATGGTCTTCGCGACATGCTGAATTTCGGGCGCACGGCCCCTGCCGCCAAGCTCGTGAAGGCCGAACGTCAGGTCCGAGAAGTTCGTCGCCTCGTGCGCAATAGCTTCATTGAGGCGGATGTCATTGCCCTTCCGACAACGCCCATGCCCCCATTCCCCTTCGATGGCGAGCATCCGGTCACCCAGGCCGACTTCTGCGCCCCCGCCAACTTCGCCGGCTGCCCCGCCCTCAGCCTCCCAACCGGCGAGACCGCGGACGGCCTGCCCATCGGCATGCAGCTGATGGCAGATAACGGGCGGGATTTTGGGTTGATTGGTTTGGCAGGGGCTATTGCTTAGAGAATGAAATCTCCGGGATCTAGGTCGCTGATATCGACGCCGATCAGGAATAGGCGGGAGCCGCTTGCCGTAAAAGCTGTCTCTCCATTCACGGTCGCTATCTTGGTTTGAACGCCAGCGAAGTTGGAGAAATTGAAGGCCTGCAGGTCAATCCGGTCCCTACCGTTTTCAAAATCCAAAGCGGTATCAATGCCTTCGCCGACACCCAGCACAAAGATGTCCCGGCCAGCACCACTGGTTAATGTGTCCCGGCCACTGTCGCCATCTAGTATGTCATTGCCGAGACCGCCGGAGAGCACATCATCACCGCTGCCACCACGCATGATATCGCGCCCGGCAGCACCCGTTAGATCATCCGCGCCAGACTGGCCGAACCATGTGGTTGGTTGCGTGCTGTCAGCGCCAGTCACCATATTTCCAGCAGCGCTCGTTTTTATGCGTTCGATGCCGGTAAACATATCAAGTGCGCCAAGGTCGACCGTTCCGGCTGCTGTCAGTATCAGAATATCTTGCTGACCAAGGCCGCCGAATAAGCGATCACCAGCGCCAAGTTCATCGGGAGCGGCGAAGAAGGTGTCGTTGCCTTCTTCACCGAAGGCAATATCTGCACCCGTACCAATGGCGAGCTTATCCGCACCTTTACCGCCGCGCAGAAGGTCATTGCCTAAGCTGCCGACCAGAATATCGTCCCCGACGTCCCCGAATAACCGGTCGTCGCCCGCATGACCGCAAAGAACATCATTGCCATGGCCGCCATGCACGCCATCTGCGCCGTTGCCAGCCCGGATATGATCATTGCCCTGGCCTGCAACAATCACATTGTCAGCGCCATTGCCTGTGAGAGTTTCGCTTACCGCCGTACCCTCAATTGCTCTTGGGTCTGATGCGCGACCAAAGACTACATAGACGGCGCCGTTATCGCTGTAACCGTTAGAATCGGCCCTGACAGCGCCGAGGGCGATATCGGCGAAACCATCGCCATTTACGTCTCCCACGCCACGTGCGCCTACGCCAGCGCGATCATCCTGGGTCTCGCCTTCGAAGCGAAGGCCCTCGCTTGCGTCAAGTCTTGCAAGATCTATTGAGGCTGGCGTGCCAGATTCGCTGCCATAAATCAGAAATGCGCCACCTACATTGTAAGCGGCTGCTTGGTCAGACGTGAATTCACGGTCAAGGAAGTCCGCGCCAATTAGGATGTCATCGAAGCCGTCGCCGTTAAAATCTCCAGCATTTGAAATCTCGCGACCGGTCCGGTCTTCGGGCGCATGGCCAGCGATCTCAAAGCCGTTAGATCCATCCAAAGTTCCAATGTCAAATCGCCGTGGCGTTACTTGATCATGGCCAAATATGATGTATCCAGCGCCAGAACTGTCGCGCCCCAACGCGGTTGCGGTATACGCTCCGATCAATAAATCATCAAAGCCATCGCCATTGAAGTCACCGGAACCATCAAGTCCTATGCCAAGATGACTTTCTGCCCCAGTGCCATGGATTGAGAAGCCATCGCTTCCGTCCAGTGAGCCAGCGTATATCTTGGGTGTTCGGGCGGCTGCTCCACCAAATAGCAAATAGCCTTCGCCCGTGTCGTCGATGCCGTAGGCATTTGCATCCGCCGAACCGGCAAGAACATCCGAAAAGCCGTCGCCATTAAAATCACCGAATGCGCCACGAACTGCTAGGCCGTCTAAGCGGGCAACACCTGTAATTGAAAATCCATCAGCGCCATTCAGGTCATCTAGTGTGAATTCCGCAGGCCGCGGGGCCGTTCCGCCGAAAACGATATGGGCTTGCCCGGAGTCAGTCGCCAATCGAGGATCGCTATTGCTGGCGGCTACGGCAAAATCGGCGATACCATCACCATTGACGTCGCCTGCATTCACAATGTGCTCACCTGCACCTTGTTCATTAGTGATACCGGCGTCGTTGGTCCCAATTACCTGGGTATTGAAACCATTCGCTCTAAAGCCATCTGAACCATCAAGTGACGTCCCGGTAATCGGTGGATGGCCGAACAGATCTGCGGAACCAAAAACGACAGCAACAACTCCATCGTCATTTACAGATCCTGGGGCGTTTGTATGCTCGAAGATTGAGCCAAATGCGATGTCATCTAGCCCGTCGCCATTTATGTCGCCCAGCATTCCTACGCCGACATTAAATCCGCTTTCAGTACCGTTGAAGTCATTGAAACGAAGGCCTTGTGACCCAGGAAGATCGAAAGAGCTCATGTCTATCGTGGCGCTAAAAGCATCCCCGTCGCCAAACAACAATCCGCCGCGAGACGGACTCCCAAATCCGCCGATAAGGATATCAGCGAATCCATCTCCGTTAGCGTCGCCACCACCATCTAAGTAAAAGCCACGATTGCCGTTGCCTGAAAGTTCAGCGGCGGGAAAATCTGGGTCCCCTTGCAAAACAAAACCGTCTGAACCGTCTAGCTCAGCGAGAAGGATGGGGTTTAGCATGATTGAAGGCCCTTCGGGCTCTTTGCAACATTGCAGCGACACAATTGCATTAAGCCCGCATTTCCCAGATGATCGGTAATTTTCACCCCACCTCACCATGAATTAGATATAATATTCAGTCTGTTGGAATGGTTCGAGGGCAACTTCAATGCGGACCCCAGAGGGTGAAGCCAATCTGTCGCCTCTGCGCGTTGGTTTTGACCGCCGCCTAAAGCTTGAGTTCCATGGTTCGCGGATTACATCCGACGCCGGATTGCTCGCCTATCGCGAACTCGATGATGCGCTTGGCCTGACCGATATGGCGGCCGGCGTGCTCGCGGATAGCCGCACGGGCAAGAACGGCTGGCATGGTCTGGGCGGTCTGCTGCGCCAGTCAGTCTATGGCCGGCTCGCCGGCTACGAGGATGTGAATGACGCTGACCGCTTGGGACGCGATCCCGCAATGCGCTGGATCATCGGCGGCAAGGCCATCGAGCGTGGCGGCGCGTCTACCAGCCAGATGGGCCGGTTTGAGACCGAGCTGCTTTCGACGGACGCGAACCTCGCCGCACTCACTGACTTGTGTGGCTCCTGGATCGACAAAGTCCATAGCCGCAAGCCGTTGAAGACCATCGTCCTGGATATGGACAGCTCCGTCAGCCCAACCCACGGCGCGCAGGAAGGCACAGCCTACAACGGGCATTTCGGTTGCACCTGCTATCATCCGCTGTTCGTGTTCAACCAGTTCGGCGATCTCGAACGCTGCGCCTTGCGTCCGGGCAACGTCCACAGTGCTGATGGTTGGCGCGACGTACTGGAACCGGTCGTCGCCCGCTATCGCGGCAAGCGGCTGCGGCGCTTCTTCCGGGGCGATGCGGCGTTCGCCCTGCCGGGCATTTACGGGTTCCTTGAAGCCGAGGACTTTGGCTATGCGATCCGGCTGCCGGCGAACACAGTCCTGCAGGGCAATATCGCCCACCTCCTGAAGCGCCCGGTCGGTAGGCCGCCCAAAGATGTGCGGCGGTACTATGCGAACTTCAGCTATCAGGCGGCCAGTTGGGCCAAGGCCCGCCGCGTCATCGCCAAGGTCGAATGGCATCCGGGCGAACTCTATCCCAGGGTCGGGTTTATCGTGACCAACCTTGCTCGGCCTGCTGAGAGGATCATCGCATTCTACAATCAACGCGGCACGGCGGAGCAGCATATTAAAGAGGGCAAGAACGCCATCCAGTGGACGCGGCTCTCCTGCCGCAAGTTCGCCCACAACGCCGTAAGGCTGCAGTTGCATGCGCTCGCCTATAATCTCGGCAACTTCCTGCGCACACTGGCGCTGCCTGATGCCGTTGAACACTGGTCGATGACGACGCTCAGGGACCGGCTGATCAAGATTGGCGGCAAGATTGTCCGCCACGGACGCTACGTCACATTCCAGATGGCGGAGATCGCCATTCCCCGTGGTCTGTTCGCCGACATCCTGCGCCGCATCGACCGCCTCAGACCAAAGTCATGCCCCACATGACGGCCAGCGGATCGATCAATGAGGAACTTCACGCCATCGACGCGCCCAAAATCTGGCTAACACGCCTGTTTCAACCCGGCACGGCCGCCAATCAGTCCTCTGCCAACCAGATTAGCCCTTCGGCAGCCATCAAAAGCAAAAGCCTTGCAGATCAAGCCTTTCCCAACCATGCTTTCCTGGTTGGGACGATCCCACATGGGAAATCCCGGTTGAATGCTGATTACGCTACTACTCTGCTGGAATGGGAACCTCTGGCGCAACTGGGGAATGCGCCATTTGCGGCGTTTCACTTGCGTCCCTAGCGAGCACTTTCACCTCTATCTCAAAGAGTGCGAATGGCGCTTAAACCACAGACCCACCGAAAACCTCTTGAAAGTCCTACGCAAATGGGCAAATCTCTGAACTGAAATCCTTAGCTAGGCCAGCCCCAAAAAGTAATGCAAAGGAAGAATCAAATGCGCCTTCTTATCTCCATATTTTTGTCCGCCTTGTTTTCAACATCAATTTACGTTGGTAGTGCTAGTGCAAATAAAATTTGGGTTTCAACATGGACTAATTCGGACGGTAGCGAGAGCACAACGGAATCAGTATTTTACTCTGAATTTAAAAGAAATGGTCAATTAGGTCACTATGGCTGGAGTAATGGTCGTTTTATGGGGTATTATATTGACGCAGGCAGGGGTTTTGAAGGTAAATGGGTTCAAGATAAAAGTGGGAAAAAGTGCAAGTATTCCGTAGATGGAAGTTTTTACCATGGTCATGTTTGGTTCTACACTGACGACGGCCGGAATTTCGAGGGTGAATGGGGTTATTGCGATGATGATCCGTCATTAATTTGGCGGGGCGCTCGATAGATGTTCAATCCCCACTGAGTAAACCAAGCCAACTTGAAACCGCATAGAAACTCGCCCGTGAATGTGTCCGTAAAAAATACAAGTATTGTTGAGAAAATGAATCCTTCTACTTGATGGTCTGGTTATACAACAAAGTCCTCAATGTGCGTGATGCTAGAGGATTGACCTCGTCATCGGTCCCGCACACACTGACTCTCACCACGAATACCTTTGGTCCATCTGGTGACCAGAACGATGAGTAGGAATACTAAAGACAATGGCCTCAATTCGATGAAACTCAGTTATTTACTCGTGCTTCTTTTGTTTCTGTCTGCGTGTGACAACGGAGAAACGGTTGACTCGTCAGACTTGGTGGAACGAAACGGTCTGTTCTACAAGGATCTCACGAGTGTCCCTTTCACGGGCAAGTCGATTGGGAAATCGCAGGGGACTTACAAGGACGGGAAGAGACACGGTCCTTTTGAGGGGTATTACGGGAACGGTCAGAGCGCCGGGAAATGGGTTTATAAGGACGGAAAGTTTCACGGTCCTTTTGAGTCGTATCACGAGAACGGTCAGTTGTCGGGGAAAGGAACTTGGAATGACGGAAATCCTCACGGTCCTTATGAGGGGTATCACGAGAATGGTCAGTTGAAGATAAAAACGACTTTCAAGGACGGAAAGAAACACGGTCCTTATGAGTCGTATCACGAGAACAGTCAGTTGCAGGGGAAAGGGACTTACAATGACGGAAAGAAACACGGTCCTTATGAGTGGTATCACAAGAACGGTCAGTTGTCGGGGAAAGTGACTTACGAGGACGGAGAGAAACACGGTCCGTATGAGTGGTATTACGAGAACGGTCAGTTGTCGGGGAAAGTGACTTACGAGGACGGAGAGAAACACGGTTCTTATGATGACTATTACCCCAACGGCCAGTTGAGAATGAAAATGACTTACAAGGACGGAGAGTTTCACGGTCCTTATGAGGTGTATTACGAGAACGATCAGTTGATGGCGAAAACGACTTACAAGGACGGAAAGGAACACGGTCCTTATGAGATGTATTACGAGAACGGTCAGTTGGAGAGGAAACGGACTTACGAGGACGGAAAGAGACACGGTCCTTATGAGATGTATCACGAGAACGGTCAGTTGTGGAAGAAAGGGACCTACAACGACGGGGAACTTGTCAACCAGACTTGTTTCACTGAAACAGGTGAAACGGAACCCTGTAAGTGATGACTCGTAAATCCCAATCAGAGACGAGTGGTCCTGTCATTGAGAACGAGTACTGACCACTGGTGGTTGCTAGTGTCTGATGAAAAGAGAGTGCAGTCAGTACTCGTTCTCAATGAGATGTGTTCTGAGTCGTAGAATCTGGTTTATTGGTTTATAAACGAATAAACGGTTATGCGGTGTTCTGATTACGAATCATCATCTGACTATTCTTGGTGTCCAGAAAGTGCAACAGCGCCAGATGGTTCGGTTTTATCTCATCAACAGAAACCTTCATCGGCGACTATCCCACCACCTTCTTCATCGCATCTTCACTGACCTCAATGTACCGCTGGGTCATCTGTAACGAGGAGTGCCGAGCAAGCGACTGAACGTCACGAAGAGACCCGCCGACGCTGCTGATCTTCCTGCTCCA
>Ga0181604_10004351_pt1 | contig 11643 bp, 9 predicted proteins | sample 041ome_12_FD_148663 | JGI IMG/M metagenome (GOLD analysis project Ga0181604, IMG submission 148663) | Coastal salt marsh microbial communities from the Groves Creek Marsh, Skidaway Island, Georgia - 041410US metaG (spades assembly) | ecosystem: Environmental > Aquatic > Marine > Intertidal zone...
ACTTCAATCGTGCCGCAAGCCACGCAATTCCGGTCGCGCGGCAATTTCATCTCACGCCATTGCATGCTTGACGCATCGAAGAGTAGCAACCTGCCAACGAGGGTATCGCCAAACTGCGCGATCAGTTTGAGTGCTTCGAGTGCTTGCATCGAACCTATTATGCCCACCACTGGCGCAAACACCCCATTGTCCGCGCAGGTGAGGTCGCCGCCCTCTCCTCCTTTGTAGAGACATTCGTAACAGGGACTGTCGCTCTGGCGACTGTCGAACACTGCAACCTGGCCCTCTAGGCGAATGGCGGCACCAGAGACCAGCGGGACCTTGGCCGCGAGGCAGGCGCGATTAATAGCGAACCGTGTTTCAACATTGTCAGTCGCATCCAACACTACATCCGCAGAGCTGACTAATTCGCCTAGCTCCGCAGCACCCACGCGCCGGTTAAGTGCAATGACCTCGACATCAGAGTTGATTGCCCGCAGCGTCGCTGCCGCAGAATCCGCCTTGTTTGCACCGAGATCGGTTTCGGTATGTGCAAGTTGCCTCTGCAGATTGCTTAACTCGACAGTGTCGTTATCAACTAAGGTGAGCCTTCCTACTCCCGCTGCGGCTAAATACATCGAAGCAGGCGAGCCGAGACCGCCGGCACCGATGATCAGTACGTGAGAATCGAGGAGTGCCTGCTGGCCTGCGATATCCACCTGCGGCAGCATAATCTGCCGGCTGTATCTTAGGAGCTGATCGTCTTTCATTGTCTTTAGTTCCGTGAATCGCGGCTGTGCCAGATTGCTGATTTATACCCCGAGCCTGCCGCGCGTGACCCGGTCCCGACCGGCAATATCGGGTAGGCATTCAACTGCAACGAAGCCTGCCGCGAGCAGCGCGCTTGCTACCGGCTCGCGCTGGTCGAAGCCGTGCTCGAACAGTAACCATCCGCCCTGTTTTAGCATCTGTTTGCTTTGCCTCACAATCGTGTGGATCGCAGCAAGCCCAAATTCTTCGCAGCTCAGTGCGAGCGCAGGCTCATGCACTAGATCGCCTTCGGTGAGATGCGGATCGCCCGGCGCGATATAGGGCGGATTCGACACAATAATATCGACAAGATCCGCCGAGTGGGCATGCCACTGACTGGCAATATCGGCGCACACCTCGTTGCTCAGCCACGAGCCTTGCACGAAATCAAGGTTTTCGCCCGCAAGTCGGCTGCCGTTTTCTTGCGCGACCAAAAGTGCCTCAGGGCTGAGCTCTACACCGATAACGCGATATCGCTCGGCGGCTCTTGCCAGCGCGATGGCGATGGCGCCACTACCCGTACCGAGGTCGAGCAAATGCTGCACGCCCTCGCGGCCAGCGGCTATTTCTAACGCCGTCTCAACCAGTAATTCGGTTTCGTGGCGTGGGATAAGCACCGCCGGAGAGACAACAAGTTCAAAGTCCCAAAATTCTCTTACACCAAGAATATAGGCAAGTGGCTCGCCTTCTAAGCGGCGCTTCAGAGTCTGCTCGAACGTGGCCAGAACAGCCGGTTCAAGTTCTCGCGCGGGCCATGTGAGCAAACTCGCGCGCGTGCAACCGGCGGCATTCATGAGGAGCAACTCGGTCTCGAAGCGCAGCGAAGCTAACGCGTCATCGCTTAAGGCTGCGCCCGCGGTCGCGTGTGCAAGGGCTTGTGCGATAGTTACCATAGAGTTGCCCACGCGCCATGTCGACCTGCGCCCAATTTAGTCTTCGCCAGAGAGCCCTGCGAGCAAATCGGCCTGGTATTCGTTGATCAATGGCTGAATAACTGCGCTGAGTTCGCCGTTCATAATCTCGGCAAGGTTGTAGAGTGTCAGTTTAATGCGGTGATCGGTTACCCTGCCCTGCGGGTAATTATAGGTGCGAATCTTCTCTGAACGGTCGCCACTGCCAACGAGCTTGCGACGATTATCTGATTCTTCCTGATGCTGTGCAGACGTCGCTGCATCCATTAATTTCGCCTGCAAAAGGGACATAGCCCGCGCACGATTCTTATGCTGCGAACGTTCGTCTTGGCATTCGACAACTACTCCGCTCGGGATATGCGTTAGGCGAATAGCAGAGTCGGTTTTATTGACGTGCTGGCCGCCTGCGCCACTCGCGCGAAAGGTGTCGACACGAAGATCGGCCTTGTTGATTTCTATTTCTTCGATGCCTTCCATTTCGGGCATGATGGCAACGGTGCAGGCAGAGGTATGAATTCGGCCCTGCGTCTCGGTCTCGGGCACACGCTGCACGCGGTGCGCCCCAGACTCAAACTTTAGCCTTTCGTACACGTTCTTGCCTTCGATGCGCACAACTAGTTCTTTGTAACCCCCGTGCTCGCCATGGCGTTCGGTGATCATTTCCATGCGCCAGCCTTGCAGTTCGCTATAGCGGGAATACATTCGGAAAAGATCGCCTGAAAAAATCGCCGCCTCGTCACCGCCTGTGCCTGCACGCACTTCTAAAAAGACGTTACAACTGTCTTTTTCGTCTTTGGGCAGGAGCAACGTTTGCAGCGCTAAATCTAACTCCGCGATGAGCGTCTCGCTATCGGCAACTTCTTCTGCCGCCATTTCTTTGATCTCGGGATCGCTGTCTTTCTGCATTTCCCGCGCCTGCTCAAGGTCTCCCTCGGCACCAACATAGCGATCGAATGTCTGTACCAGTTCCTCTAGTTCGGCATACTCTTTTGAGAGGTCACGAAACCGGTTCTGATCGGAGATAACCTCGGCGTCGCTCAGCAAAGCCTCTAATTCGCCAAAGCGATCTTTGAGGTTGTCGAGCTTATGCCGTATCGAATCTTTCATTTTCTTGGTTTTCCTGCGGCATCATGCTGCCGCGCTTCAGAGTATTTTGCATCGGGTGTTAAGGGCGTTCGCTGAAACTTTGTACGTATCAGTCTGCGTCGGATTCCAGTTCATAGAGTTCGCGGATCAGCAGGAGAAACTCATCCCGGCCCTCTGCACTCGCTTTTTTCATCTGCACGCTCGGCGAATGAATAAGTTTGTTTGTGAGGCCGCGCGCTAACGCGTTAAGCACAGCCTCTGGCGCTTCGCCTTTTTCGAGAGACTTAAGCGCCCGCAGCAATTCACTCTCGCGAATCGTATCGGCGCTCTCACGAAAGGCCCGCAGCGTTGCCACAGCGTTAAGCGCTCGCTGCTGCTTGAGATGCTCGCGAACGCCCGCCTCTATTATGTCTTTTGCCTCGGCAGCCGCTTCTTCGCGCGACTTAACCCCATCTTCGATCACCTCAGCGATGTCATCGATACTGTACAGATAGGCATCGGGTATCTCACCAACCTCGGCTTCGATATCCCGCGGCACAGCCAAATCAACCAAAAGCATGGGTTTGTGCTTACGCTTCTTAAGCGCGCTCTCGACAGTGCCTTTGCCGAGCAAGGGCAATTGGCTGTTGGTCGATGAGACAACAATATCGGCGTCTATTAAGCGCTCCGGAATATCCGACAGCAGCACTCCGTGTCCACCGAACTTGCCTGCAATGTCGAGCGCGTTATCGAGCGTGCGGTTGGCAACGACAATATTGCGCACACCGCGGTTGTAAAGATGAGTAACGACCAACTCGATCGTCTTACCAGCGCCGATGAGCAAAACATTGAGACTCGCAAGGTCTGAGAATATTCGTTCCGACAGCGTTACTGCCGCATAAGCGACGGAGACAGGGTTCTGGCCGATCGCAGTTTCGGTGCGCACCTGTTTGGCGATCGAAAACGAATCTTGAAACACTCGGCCCAGCGCAGGACCCACCGCATCGAATTCTTTTGAGACAGCGAACGCCGACTTAATCTGACCAAGTATCTGCGGTTCGCCCAGCACCATCGAGTCTAGCCCGCACGACACCTTCATCAGGTGCCTCACGACTTCGGCGTCCTCGAAGGCATAGCTGCTTTTATCCAGCTCGTCTCTTTGCAGGCCATGAAACCCTGCGAGCCACTCGATAACTCGCTCACTTTGCGGCGTGGCGGTTTCGCAGCCGAGATAGAGCTCGGTGCGATTACAGGTCGAGACGATCACCGCCTCGTTAATCGACTCTATCTGGCACAGCTCAGCGAGCGCGCGCTCAACCACCCCTGGCGGAAAGGCAACCTTCTCGCGCAGGGCGATAGTCGCCGTCGTGTGATTAATCCCGATTAATATCAGTGCCATCGATTTAGTGTGCGCCTAGCTAATTTTACATCGTGACATGCTGACCTGCGACATGGCGTGACGTCGTACTGAATAAGGTTCTCGCGCTGCCGACTGGGGCAACAACTCAGACAATCGGGTATGGTACTAAATTACCTAGTAACTGCCCATTAGAGAACGCACCCAACTGCCATGAATCGATAACTAGGGCGATGCAGCGCTGGCATCACCTTAGTGCGGAACATCGCATAGCCTAATCGGGCTAGTATACGCGCTACCGCTGGCGCTATGATGGAGACACTGTGAATCAACCTCGTATTAGGCGTTCCTCGATGATTTTTTCCCGAAAACAGCCACTTGCTGAGAAAGCCTGCGCAACCGAAGCTTTTCGCCTCGCGGCATTTGCCTTTTTTGCAGTTCTGGCCAGCTGCACTTCGCTGCCGAAGCCAGAGATCATGGCTCAGCCTGAGTCATCACTGCCCGACCTGGTCTCCGAGCCTGCCTCCGAGGCGGAGCCCAATCAAGAGTACGGCGCATTTACCGAAGAGCAACTCTACCGTGCGATAGTCGGCGAACTAGAAGCAAACTCAGGCGACATCGCCGCTGCAGGTGATAGCTATCTTGACCTTGCGCTTGGGACGAAAGACCTAGGCGTCATCCTTCGCGCGGTGCAATTTGCCTCAATCGCGAACGATACTAATGCGTTACTCCAGCTCGGCTTGGTGTGGGCGTCGGTCGATCCAACAGATCCTCAACCCCAACTTCTGCTCGCAATCGAATACCTTGAGGCCGGCGCGTTCGATCGGGCTATTCCGCGAATGGCTCGAGTACTGGAATTAGGCGGAAGCATCGATTTTTCGGCGCTGTCATCGCGCACCGGTCAGCTTAACCCGCAATCGCGCGCACAGCTCATAAAGGCGCTGGAGCCGTTGCTCACTCAGTTTCCCGACGACGATAGCCTCGCGCTCGCGCAGGTTCAACTGTTAGCGCAGAGCGGCGAATACGATGCGGCCTTAACCGCCCTCGACACGGCGCGCGCGCAGGTGACGCAGACCGCCGGAACCGTTTTGCTCGAAACACAAATTCTTCAAAACATGGGCCGCGCCGATGACGCCGCGCGCGTGATGAGAGCTGGCGTTAAGGTCTTTGATACCGATCCGATACTTCGCGCAAGCCTCGCACGTCTCTATATCTCGCAGGATAAATTTGACGACGCGTTAGGACAATACGCGATTCTGATAGCACAAGACGCCGAAAACTGGGAAGCGGTCTACGCCAAAGCCTTAGTGCACCTAGAAATCGAGGAGTATGGCGAAGCAGAATCGCTTTTCCAGCGCCTTATCGATTCGGGCGAGCGTGTTGACGAAAGCCGCTACTACCTCGCGACCTCTTTCGAGCGGCAAGGCCAGCTCGAAAGAGCTATCGACAACTACCGCCTCGTCTCTATCGGCACTAACAACTTTTTAGGCGCGCAGCAGCAAGCGACTCGCCTGTCTATTGCACTTGGCGCTGTCGACGCCGCACACGACTGGCTACAACGCGTTTCTCGAGGCCAGCCTAGGCTCGAAGTGCTGTTTATTAACATGGAGGCGCAGCTTCTGCAGCAGGCTGGGTTGCCCGCAAAGGCGAAGCAGCTCTTAGATCGCAGCCTCAACCGCTACCCCGGCGAGGTCGACCTGCTCTTTGCGCGCGTGATTTATTTCGATTCGATCAAGGATCTCGCCAGCTCAGAGGCTGACCTGCGGTCGATTATTACGATAAAACCCGATGACGCCAGAGCCTTGAATCATCTCGGCTACATGCTCGCCGATCAGACAACGCGTTACGAAGAAGCGCTCACCTTGCTAGAAAGTGCGATAGCCCTCAATCCCGGCGATCCCGCCACCATCGACAGTTTGGCGTGGGCGCAATACAAACTTGGTCGTTACGAAGAGGCCTTACAGAATATTCGCCGCGCGTTCGCCGTCTTCCCCGATCCAGAGGTCGCGTCTCACATGGGAGAAATACTCTGGATGATGGGTCGCCGCGACGAAGCGCTGGCCGTTTGGCAGCGGGCACTTGAAGGGGCACCAGACGATCCACTCGTCACCGAAGCGATGCAGCGACTGCAAACCCAAGCATCAGAAGACGAGTCGGAATAGCCAATGAGGTCGCTCATTAGCCGCTTATCGGGCTGCGCGATTGCCCTTTTTTCGCTCCATGGCTGCATGCTGGCGCCTCCTGCAGAGAGCAACTCAGACTGGGCGCGTCTCAAATCCGACCTCCAAGAGCTAACGACGTGGGAGCTAAGGGGGCGCGTCAATATTCGCTATGAGGGCGAGTCGCACACCCCCCGAATCCGTTGGCAGCAAGACCAAGACGACTACGCTATTCGCCTGTGGGGCACTTTTAACGCGGGCAACACGCTTATTACAGGCAAGTCGGGTAGCGTAACGCTCGAAACGGACGGCAGAACTAGCAAGGCGCGCACACCCGAAAAACTGATACTGCGCGAGCTTGGCTACGAGCTGCCAGTGTCCTCGCTAAACTATTGGATCAAAGGCTTGCCTGCGCCACGTCCGCGCGCCCAGCTCACCTTTAATGAATTCAACCACCTCGAACAAATAGAGCAGGAAGGCTGGCTGATCAACTATCCAGACCCGAGACAGTACACTGATATCTCACTCCCTCGCCGTATCGAGATTAGTCGCGGCGAGGATGACATTAAGCTCGTATTTGTTGGGTTAAACTGGACCCTCGACCAATGATTGCTCGCGCTTTGCACTGCCTCGCACCCGCAAAACTCAATCTTTTCCTGCATATCACTGGCCGGCGACCCGACGGCTACCACGACCTGCAAACTCTCTTCCAACTTCTTGATTTCGGCGATGAGATGACTTTTACGCCAAACGATTCAGGGCTTTTATCGCTGTCGGCGCACGGCCCAACGGCGAATACGATGCCATTAGATGGCAACCTTATTTTGCGGGCGGCGGAGCTCCTTCGAGCAACTTGCCCGGGCAAAACTCTCGGTGCCGACATCCTTATCGACAAACGGCTACCTGCGGGCGCCGGTCTCGGCGGAGGGAGCTCTGATGCCGCCGCCACCCTCGTCTCTCTCAACCAACTATGGGAGCTAGGCCTCACTCGCGAGCAGCTTGGGGCGATCGGCATCACGCTTGGCGCCGATGTTCCCGTGTTCGTGCACGGTCACAGCGCCTGGGCTGAGGGCGTCGGCGAAAAGCTCACTGATATCATGCTAGGGCCCCGAATCTACCTTGTTGCAACTCCAAACTGTGCGGTGTCTACCGCAGAGATATTCGGCATGCCCGATTTGACACGGAACACGCAAGCGATCAAAATGCCCGACTTTCTGGCCGGTAGGTCTCGCAACGATTGCGAAGCGGTTACCCGCAGACTCTATCCGCTGGTGGCGTCGACTATCGATTGGTTAGCGCAATACGCGAGCGCAAGAATGACCGGAACCGGCGCGAGCGTTTTCGCCGAATTCAACGATTCTGACTCAGCGCAGGCGGCCCTTCGAGACCTGCCTGACTACTGCACCGGCTTCGTTGCTCGGGGTATCGACAAGATTGAACGTTAAATGGGTTTCAGCCGTAGCGATAAGCGCAAAGACGGTGTAGAATATGCCCGCATAATTAGACAAGACACAGGCAGTTCGCAGAAGAGCGATAGCCGAGTAAAAGTTTGTTGGGGTGTCGCCAAGTGGTAAGGCACAAGGTTTTGATCCTTGCATGCGTTGGTTCGAATCCAGCCACCCCAGCCATATTCTCACCAGTTGTTCATCTGTTGTTCACCTGTCGACCATCTCGGAAGCCACGAGCATAGAACACCAAAAGTCCGGCCCAGAGCCGTTCATCGCCAACGCGATCCCAATCCGAGCACGTCCCCAACTCTAAAGGTAATTACTCGTGGCAAACAATTTGATGGTCTTCAGTGGTAACGCTAATCCCGCTCTCGCAGACGCAATTGCGAAGCACATTGGCCTCCCACTCGGCTACGCGAGCATCAGTAAGTTTTCCGATGGTGAGATTAGCGTTGAGTTGAACGAAAACGTTCGCGGCAAAGACGTCTTCGTTATTCAGCCAACTTGTGCGCCGACCAACGATAGCATCATGGAACTTCTGCTCATGGCCGACGCGCTGCACCGCGCCTCTGCCAACCGAATCACTGCCGTAATCCCCTATTTTGGCTACGCGCGCCAAGATCGCCGAGTACGCTCGGCACGCGTGGCTATTAGCGCCAAGGTTGTCGCCGACATGATCGGCGCCGTTGGCGTTAATCGCGTACTAACTGTCGACCTGCACGCCGAGCAGATCCAAGGTTTCTTTAGCATTCCGGTAGATAACGTCTACGGATCGCCCGTTTTAACCGACGACATTGAGCGCCAGAATTACGAAAACCTAATCGTTGTATCACCCGACATCGGCGGCGTGGTTCGCGCTCGCGCGGTGGCCAAAAAACTCAACGTCGATCTGGCGATCATTGATAAACGCCGCCCTGCCGCTAACGTCGCTCAGGTTATGCATATAATCGGCGATGTCGCTGGCCGCACCTGTTTAATTGTCGACGACATGGTCGACACGGCGGGCACTCTCTGTAAAGCCGCCGATGCACTTAAAGAGCACGGCGCAGCGCGAGTAGTCGCCTACAGCACGCACCCGGTACTGTCTGGTCCTGCTATTAAAAACATCGAGAACTCGAACCTCGACTCGCTCGTGGTTACCGACACAATCCCATTGAGCGAAGAGGCCAAAAACTGTGGCCGCATTCGCCAACTCTCGATGGCAAAGCTACTCGCCGAATCGATCCGCCGCGTAAGCAACGAAGAATCCATCAGCGCGATGTTCGACAACACCTAACGCAGGTGTCGTTCTGTCGCGCGGATAACCCGGCTCCGAATCAACAGATTCTCAGCCATTTACTAAACACCCTGACAAGCCGGTCGCAAGCGAGTTAGGGTTCCCGCAAGGGATACTCAGGAGAGACTTCATGTCTACAGATGTATTTGAATTAAATTGCACAGTCCGAACCGACTTAGGGAAAGGTGCGAGCCGCCGCCTACGTCGTTTGGAAGGTAACATTCCTGCCGTACTTTACGGTGGAGACGCAGACCCGATCTCGCTAACGATTCCTCACAAGGACATCATCAAAGCGACGAGCAACGAAGCGTTCTTCTCGCACGTAATTACACTGAACATTGGCAAAAAGAAAGAGAAGGCGATTATCAAGGCGCTTCAGCGTCACCCAGCCAAGCCTTTCATCTTGCACGCTGACTTTTTCCGCATTGATGAGAAGCAGTCGATCACGGTTAAGGTACCACTACACTTCATCAATGAAGAGAAGTGCGCGGGCGTTAAGATCGGTGGCGGCAGCATTCTCAAGACGCTCAATGAGATCGATGTAGACTGCCTACCGAAGGATCTTCCAGAGTTTATCGAAGTCGACATGCTTGAGGTTGAAGTTGGGTCGACTGTTCACATCTCTGACATCACCCTGCCAAAGGGCGTCACAAGCGTGTCACTTACGCATGAAGACGGTGACCTCGCAGTAGCCACAGTAAAAGCACCTAAGGGTGAAAAAGCTGACAAGGCTGACGGCGACGACGCTGCAGAAGAAGCAGGCGACGAGTAGTATTGCTCCTCAGACAGACTCGCTATTCGAAAAGGGCTGGGCTAAAACCCAGCCCTTTTTTGTGTCTACAGCAGCGCTCTGCAACGAATACCCGCACCGAACTTAGCTGATACAATAACGTCAACGCAACCGATAGTGAACAGCACGAATCATGCAGACAAGCCCTATCAAACTCATTGTTGGCCTAGGCAATCCCGGTCCCAAATACGATTCAACGCGGCATAACGCAGGCGTCATATTTCTGCACCACCTCGCCAAAAGCTACGGCGGGGAACTGCGCGGCGAGACCAAGTTTTTCGGCGAATTTGGCAGCATCAATATTGCCAACCATGAAGTAAAACTCTTATTCCCGACGACCTTTATGAATGGCAGCGGCAAGTCGGTCGCAGCTGTTTGCCACTTCTACAAAATCGACCCTGAGAATATTTTAGTCGCCTACGATGAGATCGATTTCGATGTCGGTGTCACTCGCTTAAAATACGAGGGTGGCCACGGCGGCCATAATGGTATGCGAGACATTATTAACGCGTTAGGCGGCGCACGTAACTTTTACCGCTTACGAATCGGCGTCGGCCACCCCGGACACAAGTCTATGGTCGCAAGCTATGTGCTAGGCGATCCTTCGCGCTCGGAAGCCGAGCTGATCATGAGAGACATCGAAGACTCTATTCGCGTCATGCCCAAGGCGGTGAGCGGCGAGTGGGAAGAAGCAATGAGGCTTCTGCACAGTGACTAGCCTCTAACGACCAACAACGACAGAACTAACGTAAAGCGAGATCTAAAAAATGCCAGTACAATGCGGAATCGTCGGCCTACCCAATGTCGGCAAATCAACGCTCTTTAACGCGCTCACCAAGGCCGGTATCGCCGCGGAAAACTTCCCTTTCTGCACCATCGAGCCAAACTCGGGCATCGTGTCGATCCCCGATGCGCGACTCACCCAGCTCGCCGACATCGTTAAGCCGCAGAAGGTTATACCAACGACGGTCGAGTTTACTGACATCGCCGGCCTCGTCGCGGGCGCTTCGAAAGGCGAAGGCCTTGGCAACCAGTTTCTCGCTAACATCCGCGAAACCGACGCGATCGCTCACGTCGTGCGCTGCTTCGAAGACAGCAACGTAACCCACGTAGCTGACACCATCGATCCTGCGGCTGATATCGAGACGATTAACACCGAGCTGGCGCTTGCCGACCTCGAGTCGGTCGAAAAAGGCATCGAGCGTTTTGCGCGGCTGATAAAGAGCGGCGACAAAGACGCGGCCAAAAACACCGAAGTACTGCAGCGCGTTAAAGCACACTTAGACTTAGCCTTGCCAGTAAGAAGCCTTAACCTGAGCGAGGACGACATAAAAGCGATTTACAGCCTGCACTTACTCACGATTAAACCGGTCATGTACATAGCTAATGTCGACGAGGAGGGATTTGAGAACAATCCCCATTTGGACGCAGTCCGCGCCATTGCCGAATCAGAAGGCGCTCAAGTAGTCCCAGTCTGTAACAAACTCGAAGCCGAAATAGCCGAACTCGAAGACGATGAACGCGACGAGTTTCTGCAAGAGATGGGCATGGAAGAGCCAGGCCTCGACCGTGTAATCCGCGCAGGCTATGCCCTTCTGGGTCTGCAAACCTACTTCACGGCAGGCGTTAAGGAAGTGCGCGCATGGACGGTCAAGCAAGGCGCTACGGCGCCACAGGCAGCAGCTGTGATCCATACAGATTTCGAAAAAGGGTTTATTCGCGCCGAAATCGTTGGCTTTAATGACTATGTCGACAACAAGGGCGAGAACGGCGCAAAAGACGCCGGCAAATGGCGCTTAGAAGGAAAAGAGTACATTGTGCAAGACGGCGATGTAATTCACTTTAGAT
>Ga0181604_10004355_pt1 | contig 11639 bp, 7 predicted proteins | sample 041ome_12_FD_148663 | JGI IMG/M metagenome (GOLD analysis project Ga0181604, IMG submission 148663) | Coastal salt marsh microbial communities from the Groves Creek Marsh, Skidaway Island, Georgia - 041410US metaG (spades assembly) | ecosystem: Environmental > Aquatic > Marine > Intertidal zone...
ACCCGATGGGGCGCCGTATTCAATCTTCACACCCTTCAAAAAGCGCTGGATCAGCATTTGCGTTGATCGCGGCATACACACATTCCCCATGCCCGAATCCCAAGGACCCAAAACGCCAGCAACCAAGGCACCGGTCACCGTCGGTGACGTCGCTAAATCGCTGGGGAGCGAAAACTGGCCGGCAGGCGAGCGTGAGGGGCTGAAACTCTTGGATCGCTTCACCGACGCCGCGATTCTCGAGTACGACAACCAACGAGATTTACCCGATCTGGAAGGGACCAGCAAACTGTCGCCTCATTTGGCGGCGGGAACCCTCTCCGCCAATCACTGCCTTAAGGCGGCTTACGCTTGCAACGGCCATCGCTTGAGCGGCGGCAACCCAAATATCGATACCTGGATCAGCGAGTTGATCTGGCGCGAATTTTACAACCACATCTTGGTCGAGCATCCCCGACTGGCCATGGGTCGAGCGTTCAGGCCCGAAACCGATCTGCTGCCTTGGAATCACAGCCGCGAGCAGCTCGAACGCTGGCAACGAGGCGAAACCGGCTTTCCCTTTGTCGACGCAGGTATGCGACAGCTCAACGCTACCGGCTGGATGCATAACCGGCTACGCATGGTGACCGCTCAGTTTTTAGCAAAACACCTCTTCCTCGACTGGCGTCTGGGCGAAGCTTATTTCATGAGTCAATTGGTCGACGGGGATTTTGCCGCCAATAACGGTGGCTGGCAGTGGAGCGCATCAACGGGCACGGACGCGGTGCCGTATTTCCGCATTTTTAATCCAGTGCGGCAGGCGGAGCGCTTCGACCCACAGGGTACCTTCGTGCGCCGCATGATCCCCGAATTGGCCGAGGCCAGCCCTAAACAAACCTTGGAACCGTGGAAGTTTGGCGGTGTGGGAAACTATCCGGCACCCATGATTGACCTAGGCGAAGCGAGGGATCGAACCTTGGCCGTTTGGAAGCTTGCCCGGGCCAAGTAGCGATCAGGCATCGAAGAACTCGATCGTGACTTCAGTACCCTTGCCCACATTGCTTTGTACGTGAATCGGCCAATCGAATTGGTGAACCAAACGCCTGACGATGGATAACCCCAATCCATGCCCCATGCTTGTGGCTCGGCTGCGCTCGCCACGATAGAACGGCTCAAAGGCATGCTGCAGTTCGTCAGGACTCATGCCTATGCCTGTATCAATTACGCTCACGGCGTTTTTGCTAATACGGACGACTATTGAACCCTGCTGGGTGTAGTTGATGGCATTGCGCAGCAGATTGCTCAAAATGATTTGAATCACACGCGACGGAGCCTTGACCCAAAGCTGAGTTTGTTGATCAAGGGTTAGTGCCAAACCGCGTTCCTCGGCCATAGGCGCGAGCTGCTCAATAAAATTCGGAATCAAGTCGTTTAAGCACCGAATCTCATCGATGCGCTCCACTTCTTCGCCACGTGCCAGCAGCAGCAAAGTTTCAATCAGGCCTTCCATATCCTCTACGGTACGCCGCATCCGCGCGAAGGCTTTCAGATCGTCGTCCGATCGGTCGGTTTTGCGCTGCAGCAAATCCAATGAACCTTTAAACACGGCGATTGGTGTTCTCAGCTCGTGACTGGCGTCTCGCGTAAAGATGCGCTCACGCTCGATAAACGTATCCAACCGCTCCGCAAAACTATCGATGGCATCGATCATCACGTCCACCTCCACATTCGCCAGGGCGCGCAAATCACCCAGATCGACCGCAGGCTGGTTGTAGCCACCGAAGCGAAAATCTTCTAGGTAATCGGCCAGCTGGACGATGGGCGAGATGGCTCTATGAGACAGCCGATAGGTCAAAAATGAGAAGCCATAGACCAAGAGCAAGGCCATCGCCAACGGCAGAATGCCGAAGTAGAAAGCCAGCTGGGAAACGTCTTCGCTCGCAAAGGTTAGGTACAGGGTTGGTCCGTCACCGGTAGGCTGGGTACTCACAAACAGCGTGGGGGTCTCCTGACCCAAAGTCACCCGTCCCATAAACCCTGTCGGATGCAGGAGCATTTGCTCCGGGGGCGCCGTCGATGCAGTCTTCAGGGCTTCTTCGGTTTCCCTCACGGGTGATTCGACAAGATAGCCACGCATGTTCGCAGTATTCGGCAGCGGTTGATTGGGGTTTTCTTGGTACAGCTGCCAAAAGTGGGCGGCTTCGTTCTCCAAGGCTTCGGTAATCAGAAAGTCTTCGATGATCGTATTGGTGATGTAAATGCCCGCGGCTACGGCGGCGCTGATCAGCGCCACTTGCAACGCTACTACCCGCCCGAGCTTGGTCATGAGCCTGGTTCGTCGAATGTTCAAACTGGGCCCCCTTAAGCCATTGATCGATCGATAACAGTTTCCCGTCTCTCCAACTTGAGCCCGTCAAAGAGACTCGCGTAGCGCGGGATCATGCCACAAGCGTCAATCGGTCGTTAACCGGGTTTTTGCCCAGGTGAATACGGCGAAGAAGAGCACGATCCATACCGCGGCTAAAACCATCAGTCCGCTCATGGAGGGAATCACGACCGCGCCGAAACGTTCGCCGGTCAAATAGGACAGGGGGGATCCACAGCCGACTAACAAGGCACCAAACAACGGACGATTCACCAGAAAAATCAGACTGTGGCGAATACTCAGGCCTACTGCGAGCCAGAGCATGACGATCCAAGCGGGAGCGAGGGTGAATCCCAAGGGTAACGCCACGGCGGCGGCGCCGTAGTCCAGTACGCCGGTATGCAGCCAAAAGGTATCGAGACAGAGGCCTGTCACGCCAAGCACCAGAACGTAGGGAAAATCGTGGCGAAACTCTCTCTGCCACAGGCTGACCAAAAACATCATCAACAGCGCCGGCAAACCAAAAACCACACCGCCGAGAACACAACACAGCCACGCTCCCTTGAGCATCAACGCATTCGCTACTTTGTAGCGGCCGGGCAACGAAAACATCGAAGGTTGCAATCGATCAGCCACCTTGCCTTTGATCCGCATTACCCACATCTACCGAATAATCCGATTCGTTGGTTGCCCCGGTTCGACGTGTCAACTCTGGCAGCTTTTCCAACAAGCGCTCCGCTGCGTCAATGCCACTGCGAAACCCATCTTCATGGCCGCCCATACCCCAGTAAGCGCCGCAATAGAATGTCCGCTCGTTGCCGTTGATCTCAATGCGGCGTTGCTGCGCTTCATAGGCATCGGCCCCCAACACAGGGTGCCGGTACTTTCGTTCAGTCCATATGCGCTTGGGTGCCTGCAAAGGATTTAACGTAATAAAAAATTGTGGCCCGCGAATGCCCTGCACCCGATTCATCCAATACGTTGTCTCGGAGCGACCTGTTGCTTCGTCAATCCGCGCATTCCAGCTCGACCAATTTTTGGGGTCTCTGGGCATGTAGCTCGCATCGCCGTGCAGGATGACTTGATTGTCTACGTATTTTATTGCACCGAGCACATCGGTCTCAGCCTCACTGGGCGTAGCCAACGCGTCCAATGCCTGATCGCTGTGACAGGCCATAATGACCGCGTCAAACTCAAGGGTTTCCGTCGCTGTTTTGATGGTCACACCATCATGGTGGCGGCGAACACTGTGCACCTTAGCGTTGCAGCGAATATCACCGGGGAACTGTTCGGCGAAGGCCTCGAGATATTGAGAGGCACCACCGCTCACAACCTGCCATAACGATTGGGCAGGATGCTGGAAAATCTTTTGATCCTGAACGATGGAAGCGAGGTGTTGTAGGGGTGTATCCAACGCACTGCTTTGGCTCTGGGCCCACAGGGCTGCACAGAGAGGTGCCATATGGCCGTTTACGAACCGGTCGCTGTAATTGTGCTCGCGGAAGTAATCGCCAGCTTTCACCGAACTCATATGTTCCGCCGCCTTCGGCGCTTCCATGTGGAAGCGCTGCCAATCCCAAAGCAATCGCCAGTGTTTGAGGGACAGAACCAGCCCGCCAGAAGAAAAGAAGGTACGCCAACCGATGGTGCTGTATTCCAACTCATCGTGGTCTGCGCGCACGCTGAAGGTCATATCCGTGCGCTGGGTCGGCACGCCGATCTGCGTCAGCCACTCACAAAAGCTCGCGTGGCCCGACGGGTGAAATGCGACAAAGCCCGTATCAATGGTGTAGACCTTGTCTTCGATCCAGACTGAGTGCGAGTCCGTATGGCCCCCCAATCGCCGTTCTGACTCGAACAGGGTGACGTCAACCGTATCGGCCAATCGGTGAGCCGCGGCGACACCCGATATGCCGCCACCGACAATAGCCACGCGACGCGCGTCCATGCGGGGCTTCAACCTGTTAAATCCATCGTTCATGCGATTTTCTCTGTGACCTGCGTGCTAAATGCGACATCCCATAGCGAGCAGGCTTTCCCCTGCACAAGGCAGTCGGCTCTGCGGTGTTTCATCGATTCACCATCCGACCACCTCCCGAGAAGGAGAAACAATCTAAGCTTGGGAGCTTTGAGGGGTTATCTTTTGACACACCACGTGAAGTCATCGTGAACTTCTCAAGCCACTGCTTCACCGATCCTTCACGACAGCGTCAATACGCTCATCAAATGAAAGCCTTTCCACTTATTATATTTGTTAGCCTTTTCCTGATGGGCTGTGCGTCCACCACTGATAGTCAGCAGGCCTACCCCGCCGCCTATAAAGAGGCGCTAAACGACTTTCCTGGCAGCCCCGACGTTTCGCCGGAAACGATCAGCACGTTCACGGTCTTTCTGTCCGAACTTGGCTCGCAGCAGACAGGGTCTCGCGCCAGTCGACTCTACGCATCAGACCTTCATTTCAGCGATGCTCTCATGTTGACGCGCGATCGCGCCCGGGTCGTCAAACACTTCCAAGGGCTGGTCGATGCCGGCACAGCTGTGCAGGTCGACATTCTACAAACCCTTGTCAGCGGTGCCGACGTGTATCTTATTTGGGCCATGCGAGCCGAATTCACACCTGTCCGAAAGCCCGTGATCAGCGAGACCATAGGCATCACGCACCTGCGCTTTGATGACGCCGGACGCGTGGTTTTGCATCAAGACTTTTGGGATACCGGATTGGGGTTCTATCAGCACATCCCTGTGCTGGGTCAGGTCGTTAAATCCATCAATCGCCGATTTTCGATGGAGGACTCTGGCAAGTGATAGGGGCTATCGGGTACGCGGCGTTGAGCGTCGCGCTGCTAAGTGTTTTGGCTTGGCGTTTATCGAGCCACTATCGTTGCGCCAGCATTGCTGACATTTTCTGGCCTTTGCACCATCTGCTTGCCGCTTCAATGTTACTGATCATGCTACCCGCCACCGGCACCGCGATGTCGTTCTTTGTCATGGGGTTGTTAGTGATGTGGGCCATTCGCTTAACCACCCACCTGACTGTTAGACAGGTGGGCGCGCCGGAAGACCGTCGCTATCGTGCCATTCGTCAACGCATCGGCGAGGACTTTGACCGTAAAAGCCTTTATCTGATCTTCATCCCTCAATCCCTGATGGCGTGGTTTATCACCCTGCTGTTGATCCCGATCCTGAGCGCGCCGACTTGGAATGTGCTCGCCTATGCAGGGCTGGGACTGGCGGCGGCGGGGTTGATCTGGGAAATCACGGCAGATATTCAGCTCACTGGTTTTTTGAAGGGCCCCACGTCTTCTCAGGTACTCGATACAGGCCTTTGGTCAATCTGCCGACACCCCAACTACTTCGGTGAGTGGCTGTTTTGGCTGGGGCTGGCATTGACCGCCTTCAATCTGAGCGGCAGCTTCGCTTTCTTGATCGGGCTGCCGATGCTGTTGCTCACGTTTCTTCTGCTGCGATTTACCGGCGTGGTTCGCACCGAAAGCGATATATCCGGCAAACGTCCTGAATACAGGGCCTACCAGCAACGGGTACCAGCTTTTTTTCCCGACCCTCGGCAACTATGGCGTGCGCTTGCTGCCTTCATATCTCAATGGTCAATACGACGTGGCAAGCAAATGGGTTGGTGGGTGATATTCCTAACGCTTGGCCTAGGCACCTTACAACCATCCCATGCAGAAACTGATAGGACCCGGACATGGTTTTTCGACGTTAAAATCGACGGCAAGGATGTCGGCTTCCATGAATTCGTCATCCGTCAAGATGACAAAGGCTTTGATGTCAGGGCAAGAGCGGAATTTCGCTACACCATCTTCGGCGTCACAGTATTTTCCTACGAGCATGAGGTCAGCGAACAATACGACTCGAACATGTGTCTGCGACGTATCGCCAGCGAGACCAACACCAATGGCGACGTGCAACGCCTCGAAGGCTCGACGAAACACAACGGTTTCTTCTTGCAGCCAGACGCGCAAAGCCCCATCAGTACGAGCTGTTTGATTACGTTCGCCTACTGGTCGCCAAGCCTGCTGACCCGACAACAGCTGCTGAACGGTCAAACCGGTAATCTGGTCGAGATATCCGTTACCCCACGCAATTCTTCAGCCACAGGCATGCCCCTAAATTCCTACGCACTTACCGGTGACATGATCGATATTGTCCTTGGCTACGATACTCAGGGGCGCTGGCGAACTTTGGAATCGACGCTGGGTAATGGCCGCCTACTCTCCTACCACCTGCGCCCTCAAAACACCTCAAACAGGCCTCGCTAAGGCCAGAAATCACACTCAAACTAAGGGTTTGACTTGTCAAATTAAAGTGTACAATTTCCACCTTAAAAAATAAGAAGGGGAGAATCATAGTGAAATCTATCTGGGCGTCTACGGTCCTTGGCTGCCTGCTTGCCGGTGTCTCTTTGTCGGCCATTGCGGAAGAAGGTCGTCGCATCGAGGAAGTAATCGTGACGGCGGAAAAGGTCGAAGCCACCGTGTCTGACACATCCATTTCCATCACCGCCATTGGCAGTGAAATGCTCGAAGACATGGGCATTCAATCTGCCAATGAATTCGTCAACTACATACCTGCCACTACCCGAGACGATTACGACATTCGTATTCGAGGCGTTGGCCGGAATTTTCGCGCCTTGGGTGGCGACCCCGGCGTTGCCACATACTATAACGGCGTTTACTCCGAAGACTCACTGATCGCGTTAACAGAGAACGCGTTGTTCGACGTTGAACGTATTGAGGTGCTTCGTGGCCCACAGGGGACGCTATATGGCCGAAATTCGATCGGCGGCGCGATCAACTACATTCTGAAAAAGCCTACCAAGACACCTTATGGTTTGGTGAGAGCTCAGTTTGGTTCTAACGACAACCAAGAATACTATGTCGTTGGATCAGGCCCGATCACGGATGATCTCGGAGTTCGTGTTGTTGCCTCAAATCGCACAACAGACCCCGCACTACGAAGTGTGTCAGGCGGAGCGGGAGCTGACAGCGTCGATGACGCAAACACATCGATCTCCTTCGCTTGGCAGGTGAGTGACACGATCAAGGTTGACGCTCGCTTTAACGACAGAAACTCAGATCGAATTATCGGTAGTGACGTGCTCATCAACGAAGGTTGGGGCTCCTTCCGTGGAACTCGCATGACGGATGTCTATGCCCAAGGCATTCGCTTGGTTGATGCAACGACTCCTGGGGCACAGCTCTTCACTAGCCCCTACACCGGGGCAACCGCATATGGCGCGATCAATCGCCCAGGCGTTGACCTTGCCCCACAGCGGCCTAACGCCGCCTTCGGCCAATCTCCTTATCTCAATAGCCCGAACGATCTGGACGAAGTGCGCCATGAGTTACTGACGAGTGGCTACAACCGTGAAGGTTTTGATCAGAGAGGTGCTTCCATGACAATTACGTGGGACGCCCGAGAAGACCTAACCGTCAAATACGTTCATGGCTATAGTGACTTCGCTTACACCTTCGACTACGACTACGACGACTCTGACAGCCAGATTCTTGATTACGGCGTAGACGTCCTGGAAGACATTTACAGCTATTCCCACGAACTCCAGTTTCTGTGGGACGTCAATGACAATTTTTTCCTCACTACAGGCTTGTATTACTTCAAAAGCTCGCGGAACCAAGATTATGGACTGCACGACCGTGCTTCTCAGGGACGTATCCAAAACGCAGCGACCTACAACCCTAACCTCGCCGCTTTGCTGGGGTTTGCAGGCGTAGTCTCTGAGCCACTGAACATGCAGAGTGCGCCAATGAACAGGTTGGTTTTGGGTACTTGGCAGGGTGACACCTTTGGCGACGATTATGCCTACCACCATGACAACACCAACAAGACCGAGCAAACGGCCATCTACTCGCAAGGCGAATATCGCTTCAACGATGAATGGGCATTGACGGTTGGTTTACGCTGGGCCGAAGACGAAAAAGCGGTTAGCGAAAACCGTGGCGGCCTCTACGAAGCGAACGATGTTTGGTGGGACCTTTTTGACGGACCACTTTTTGGAGGAGCAGGGCTCGCGCTGCGAGATCCAAATATAATTGGCCCAGCGCTGGGATTACCAGCCGCGGCCTTTGCTGGATTTACAGATCTTGCGTGGACGAACTTTTACCTCGGCGCGGGCTTACCAACTGGTAATCCAAATCAACCTCTAGCACCGACTTGCGCGCTTGACGCTCAAAACTGTGCTAATCCACTGCGTTTGGCTGGTATTCCGCTGGCTTTCGTCTCCTTAGCCGAAGACGAACAGACTTGGAGTGAAACCAACTGGCGAGTCAATCTTGATTGGACACCAAACGAAGACACGCTGGTTTATGGCTATGTCACAACCGGTTACCGCTCAGGCGGCTACGGCCTCGGCATTCTCGATGCGCGAGCCGGCGGCCCTGGCGGCACTCCGGTGGGTATTTTGTCGTATGACAAAGAAACGGTTACCGCCTACGAGCTAGGCTACAAAGGCACGTTGCTTGAAGACACGGTTCAGGTGTTCGCTGCAATCTATACCTATCAGTATGACGACTACCAAGATCAGGTAGACGTCTATGACTCCGTTCAAGGGACATCTAGAGATATTCCAGTTAACACTGGAGAAACGTCCAACTCTGGTTTCGAGGTGGAAGGCACCTGGCTAGCCACCGACAGTCTGACGGTCAACGCTAACTACAGTTACACTAAAACGGAGTACAAGGACGACGTGCAGCTGCTCGAAGACGAAAATCATCTAGCACCTGAGCCTTTGTTCGGTAGCACTAGCTTTAACATCAACGGCAACTCGCTAAAGGGCATCCCCGATCATAAGTTCACAGCGTGGGCTTCTTATGAATGGATACTACCCAGTGAATCAACCGTTACATTAAACGGGGCGTATTCTTACACAGGTGAATACAACAACGACTCCATCGAGCGAGATTATGACAAGATGCCCGAGCGTCACCGTGTCGATATGAGTTTGATCTGGCGCTCGGCGGACATGAAAAGCCGCGTACGGTTGTTCCTTGATAACCTAACAGACGAAACCAACTTCCGTGAATTGGGCCAAGCAAACCACGAGAGCAACTTCCGCTTGCAGGGAACCCTGCTCGGCGAAAGAACGTTTGGTATCGACATTCAGCGCGAATTCGGTGGCTAACCTAGCCGCAGAGCGAAAAACCCCGCTGAGGCGGGGTTTTTTATGCGTGTCTCATCACGCAGATGCATCGTTTGCGCTGTATCAGTCAGGCAGCAGTTCGTCGTCTTTTTGCAAGGCACCATTGGCCATCAATGCGTCCACAGCGACCTCGTCATAACCTAGCCATTCTCCAAGCACCTGCGAATTGTGTTCTCCCCGATGTGGCGCTGGACCTCGCACACCGCTCGTCGCTGCCGAAAATCGATACGGCGATTGGGTCAGCGGCCGAGTACCACCCGCGCGGTCATCCATTTGCACAATCGCGCCCCGCGACACCAACGTCGGCTGCTCTACTACATCGGCTGGCGCACGGACTTTACCCCAAGCCAGATTCATCCTGTGCAGGGCTTGCTCTACCTGCTCCCATGTCTGGAGAGCCAACATGTACTCTCCGACAATGGCACGGCGTGTGCTGATTTTTTCTGCTAGCGGAGTGTCTTTGTTGGTCGGGTCATTCACGCCCATCAGCTTCGTCAGCTGCATCCACAGAAAGCGAAAATCCGCCGACAAAAGAATCGGGCCAGCACCGGTTGGCCAAACATCGTTTGGCAGCGCGGCGGTGTCCTCTGCATCTTCCATGGCGTAATGCACCTGATCGTCGGTAGCGAACGTGGCGTCGATCATGGCGATATCGATGTGCTGGCCCTTTCCCGTGCGCTGACGCATGATCACCGCGGAAAGCAGACCCACCAAACCGTGCAAACTGGCATTGGTATCCGCTACGGAGAGCGGTAGATCCGTTAACGCGATACCCCCCCGATTCGCCTGCCGCTGCATCAAACCCGCTTCCGCGTGAATGATGGGGGCATAGGCGGGTCGATGAGACTCCGGTCCGCCTTGGCCAAAGCCCGAGATCGACAGCATGATCAAACCTGGATTAACCGCCTGCAGCGTCTCGTAACCCAAACCCAAACGGGGCATCACATCCGGCCGATAGTTTTCGATGAGAATGTCTGCTTCTGCCACCAGGGACTTCACCAAATCCACGGCTCCTGGGGCCCGCAGATCCATGGAAATGTTGCGCTTGCCGGCGTTCTGTTGATGGTAATAACCGGGCAGGCCAGCAATCTTGCGACCCCAAAGGCGGGTGACATCACCGTCTGGCGGCTCGACCTTCACCACGTCGGCACCTAGGTCACTCAGCATCCGACCGGCAAACGGACCCGCCAGCACTCTGGAAAAATCCAGAACTTTCAAGCCATGCAGTGGATAGTGCGCATCGGATTTTTCTGTGGTCATGTTCCCCATTCCTCAAACTACTCCAAGCCCTTATGCTCTCACGACATGACTCACAATAGGGAATGACCGTGGCAAAAAGTGCAACGCCCAAAGAGGCCAAATTTCCAAGCGAACCAGCGCTAATCGCCGACCCGGAAAGCCACGGAAAATCCTTGGACGAGCTAGGCTGGGCGCATGGCAACCCATCTGGGGTAAACGAAACACGAGACTACTTAGCCGCGAACAATGGTATTCGCGGACTGGAACGACTGCAGCCAACCGATATTGAAGACGCCGTGCGTATCTTTTACCGGGATGGCTTCGTGGTGGTAGAGAACGTGCTGAATGAGGAGCAGCTGAAACGCCTCAACGAGGCATCGGAGCGGGTGATTCGAGACATTTTAGCCAAGGACAAGAACCGTCAAGGCAATCGCGGCACCCACCGATACTCTTTTGGCTCCGCCAGCATCACCGGCCAGCTGCTTCACGAACCCGCGTGGGCCATGCTGGTAGACCTCCCCACCTTAACGCCCATCATCACCGCCTTGTTTGGCAGCCGCGATTACATCCTGCGGGGCGCTGGCGGTGACTTTTGCTTGCCCGGTGCCGACACCTATCAACCCCTACATTCGGACATGAACGACCGCATAGAATTTGCGGGTCAAACCTTTGGCTCCTTTCATGACCCCAGAGGGCGGCTCAATTACCGTGACCTACCCTGCCCCTATGTATGCTGCAACTTTCTGGCCTGCGACCTCACCGCGATTAATGGCCCCACCCGGCAAATTCCGGGCACACAACACAGTCAGCAGAAAATCCCAAAACTGAGGGAAGAGCCCGAGTGGATGAAGCTTAGTACGGTCTGCCCAGCGCCGGCGGGCA
>Ga0181604_10004363_pt1 | contig 11629 bp, 8 predicted proteins | sample 041ome_12_FD_148663 | JGI IMG/M metagenome (GOLD analysis project Ga0181604, IMG submission 148663) | Coastal salt marsh microbial communities from the Groves Creek Marsh, Skidaway Island, Georgia - 041410US metaG (spades assembly) | ecosystem: Environmental > Aquatic > Marine > Intertidal zone...
TCATCTGCTATATCTTTCGAATCAATAGTTTTGTTGTTTTTTAATTCAATTAACTTTTGCGAATCCTCTCTAATTTCCATTTGTGATTCCACCATAGCTTGGATATTAAAACCTTCTATCTCTGTATCAAAATCCCCCGAGGAAAGCCCTTCCAAAGAATAGAGTTCAGCATTGTCGTCGGTGTTTCCTGTTTCTTTTCCAAGTCTTGCATCAGCTTTTGCAGCCCTTCGTTCCACACCTTTGTTGTAATATTCTAAACCTTCCATGAACAAGCTGGCTGCAGTTCTTAAACCACCAACAACCACTGCTGCTGCTGGATTTATGAAGCTTATGGCATGAGCCGTAGCAAAAGCAAAATTAACAATGTCCTTCGCCATTTTACTAGACAATTTTTTGCGGTAGCTCTCTAGGATTTTACTTTGATCCTTGCTAATCATTTTGTCACCATCGGAATTTTTAATTATTTCATCCGCGATTTTGAGAGCTTCTCGGTCATTGTAAATTGCTAATCCAGCCTTAGCAGCCGCCAGTCCTGCGCTGATGGGACCTAAAACTTCTCCAAGCCCTTTATCGACAGCTTTATCTTGAAAGGCAACGACGGCTTGAGCAATATTGGAACCTACATTAAAAATATCGCCCATTAATCCTACCCCTTTTTCAAGCGTAAGGTCCTCTTTTCCGGTTGCTAAATTCCAAAAGTTTGTTGCCCCATTTTTAAAACTGGTGACGGCTCCAAAAATAAACCCACTTTCTGCAAATCCGGTTATAGTTTCCTTTGAAGGATTTTCAACAACTCCCGCAATCCCTTTCCCAATAGTACTAACGGCACTACCTGCCATGGAAGCACCCCCAGTCATATTTGCTGCTTTTTTAATGTCGCTTTCTTCCTCTTTTGGTTTATTGGAATTAACAATTGGACCTGCATCTGGCATTGCGGTCATGGGCATGGGTTCCAGTTGCGCAGTATTGGATCCACTTTGTCGGTTGCTAAGACTTGATGCTGAGGCTTTCATTTGAAGTGCTTTTGCCCCCATCTGATCGGCTTCCGTTTCAAGCTTTGGATTGTCATTGACTTGCACTCCATTTACTTGGGTGTTGGGCTGCACTCGATTGGCCTTTTGTTGCACCACATGCCATGCCTCGTGGGCTAAATGTTGTTCTTGACCAGAACCTAGATGTATTTCAGAACCTTGCGCATAGGCGTGGGCGTTGAGTTGGGCAGGCTTGTCGGAATTGTAATTGACTTTTACATCATCCATAGAATAACCGGAAAGGTTTTCTATACCCGATTTTAAGGAGTCCGGTAAACCGTTATTGTTTTCTTTTCGTTGAACGGTTGTACTCCCCCCAGAAGCAGTATATCGATTCGCAATGGATTGCAGCTGCGTTAAATCTCCGGAATGGGATTTGGTGGACATACGATGTAACGAACCCACACTATTGCTAAAGTCTGCTTTTTGCTGGATCACATGAAGATGGGATTCCGAATGCGTCATTGCCTCCTGAGGCGAAACCGTGCTTGCTATGTCTGAAATAGTTTGAGAAGTATTTTCAGTCGAAGAATTTTTGCTTAATTGTTCAAAATCAGACATAACTTATTTTCAATAAATGTAAACTAATTTTATGAAATAAGAAAATTCCTACTTTAACGAAATAGTAAGTAAGACTACCCTGTAATCAATTATTTTTTACACTAGAAAGAAAAACACCCGTGTAATTTTCAAAAGAAAACAAGCGTTTTCTATTTTTAAACTGTTTAAAAAGGGTTTTATTTTTGCTTTAAGGGTTTCCCCCCAAGCTTGGGGAACAAGTTCTTTTTGTAGGTCATTGACGGCAACATGAACCACCACCCCGGTTCCTTCGATCACCGTTTTTTGATGGGTGCGAAAAGCAAAAACCGTAAGTAAGCGATCGATCTGTCAAACGGATTACCCAAATTTCTTTTTGGATCAGATCACCCAAACGCGCGGGCGATTTAAATCGGGTATTTGATCGGGAACTACATTGCCCGTGGACACATCAATCATTGCGACGCCTAATGCTTTGAGCTGTGTTGCAACATAAAGTGCATCTTCGGGGCGGATTCCATGCGGATGCCAATCTTCCACTCCTAATTTAACAATTAAAGGTGTATTTCCAATCACATTTTTGATGGATTCTACCACTGCTAAATGAAATTTGGCTCGATTTGAAATGCTTCCACCATAGCTGTCTTTGCGACGATTGGTGAGGGACGACGCTGATTGTAGGGAAGGTACTGGCCATTCATATAGTCGATACATTGATGGAGGAGGATTTTAAGATCAATCGCAATCGCTATAAACCCGTTGGGAAATTGGAAGGCGGATGGTAAACCAAAACCAATGAGGCATTCCATATCCTAAGAAAACGAACCCCTTAAAAATAAAAAAAGGGAAGGCATCCAAACGACCTCCCCTTTTTAGTGAATCGGTATGAAATTAATTAAACCGAAGAATATTTTTGGTCATATAAACACTAACCATTTCAACAGCCCCTCGATTAGCAATAAAGGTTTGAAAGGCTTTGGTGTTGGAGAGTGCCCGTTCGGTGAGAACCAAATCGTTCAGGCTGGCACCACTCATAAAGACGGAATGCGTTCCGCCTGAACCTCCCATGTCGATGGAAGAAAGACCCACCACACGATCGCCTAATATTTCTTCAATGGCTTTGACGAAAGTCGTGTGAGCTTGAAGGTATTTAGCCGGATCACTCGCTTTAAATTCCCAAACTTTTGAAAATTTGTTTTTATCGCGATCTCCTCCTTTCCATGCTAAAGTAGTCATCACATGGGATCCACTGGATTTGCCGTCAAACAAACGATAAATCTTACTCATATAGGCCTCTTGCTCTGCTTGGGTGGGAATTTTTTTGGCTCCAAAATTGGCTGGATCGCCGGCAAAAATAACACGATGTGTAACGTTGTCAAGATAATTAACACTCGAAAAATGGGCTCCTCCAGAATTTCGAGGGCCTTTGTGATATTCTTCGAACAGTCTTGCCATTTCTTCCTCGGCGCCAAATTTTAGATTGAGGTTAATCACTCGAACGCTGAACTGGGCTTGTGCTGAAACAAACAATAAGACGGCACAACTAAATAAAAATTGCTTCATTATAAATTGGTTTTTGATTATTAGATTTTAAATGTACTCTCTTTTTATCATACATCATAGATCCAATGGAGATGATTAATTTAATTCCGGTTTAAGAAGACTGTCCAAAAAAATAAAGGAAAGCACTAAATTTATTATCTTGCTTTAACATAAGACACTATTATTTAGATTTAGATCCTCCATAAACCCTATTGAACAATGACGAACGCTATCATTTATTCGCTAATAACACTTCTTCTTGTTTTTCTATTAAAAGATGTTTTTCAGAAAAAAAACAGTGTTATTCGGAATTTCCCTCTACTGGGTAGATTACGCTATTTATTCATCGCCCTTGGTCCCCCAATTCGTCAGTATTTTATAGCGAGTAATCGGGAGGAACTTCCCTTCAATCGGAGTCAGCGCAACTGGATTGACCATTCTGCCAATCGCACCAATAATTATGAAGGATTTGGAACCGACAAAGACATGTATCATCCGGGGCATGTCTTCATCAATCCAACCATGTTTCCCTTTAAAATGGAAAGCGATCATATCAATGATGACAAGAACGACCCCTATTTTATACCCTCTGCAAAGGTGATGGGTTTGCGCCACAAGCGCAAGTATCCTTATCGTCCCTATTCTATCATCAATATTTCTGCGATGAGTTATGGAAGTCTTTCAAAAAAAGCCCAAGAGGCTTTAAATAGAGGAGCTGCCATGGTGGGTTGCTATCACAACACTGGAGAAGGCGGTCTCTCTCCCTATCATCGTCAAGGTGCAGATTCCATTTTTCATATGGGAACGGGCTATTACGGTTGTGGAATTACAGCGGCGGATGGAAAACGTTATTTTGATTGGGACACCTGCAAGGAATTGGTTTTTGACAAATATCCGGGTAAGGTAAAAGCCATTGAAATAAAACTTTCTCAAGGAGCCAAGCCAGGAAAAGGAGGGGTTTTACCGAAAGAAAAAAACAACAAAGAGATTGCCGAAATCAGAGGCGTTGAACCCTATACCGACATCCTTTCGCCTTCTTATCATACCGCCTTTTCTAACGTGCGCGAGATGGTTGATTTTATTGAACTATTAGCAGAAAAATCAGGGGTTCCCGTGGGAATCAAATCAGCCGTGGGGGATTTGGCACAATGGTATGAACTGGTGGAGATCATGAAAAAAGAAAACAAAGGCCCCGACTTTATCACCATTGATGGTGGTGAGGGCGGAACGGGAGCAGCACCCCCTTCATTTGCCGACCATGTTGCGCTACCTTGGGTTTTTGGTTTTTCGGAAGTGTATAATATTTTTAAAGAGAATGGATTGGCAGAGGACATTACCTTTATTGGTTCGGGCAAGCTCGGTTTTCCATCGGAGGTTTTAAAAGCTTTTTCCATGGGCGTGGACGTCATCAATATTGCCCGCGAAGCCATGATGGCCATTGGTTGTATTCAGTCCCAAGTGTGTCATACAGATAAATGTCCTACCGGTATTGCCACGCAAAACAAGTGGTTGCAAAGGGGGCTTGATCCAACCCTCAAATCGGTGCGTTTTGGAAACTATGTAAATATTTTGCGAAAAGAAGTTTTGCAAATGACCCATGCCTGCGGCTATGAACATCCTTGTCAAATGAAAATGATTGATATCGATATCAGCTGCGGAGATAATAACAAAGTGATTACGCTGGAAAAAGCCTATAACTATGCCAAGCATCCCGTGCCGTTTAATTCCATGAAAGATTTATACGAATGCGAGTATTTGGGAGGCCTAGGTAAACATCCAAATCAACTCAAATAATAAAACGCAGTTGCGTTTTTATTGTGGCAATTGAATGGAAATATTTCGATATTCAACAGGACCATGGTCACCTTGTAACATAAACGGACCGGGAGCAGCTTCATCACTATTGAGTGCTCCACCCGTAATTCCAGGAATAATTTGATCGGTGATGATTTTTTTACCATTCGCTTCGATGCTAACTCTTCTTCCCACCAAAGTGATGTCAAAAACTTGCCATTCACCGGCTGGATGGGCCGCCATTTCGTTAGGACATAAAAAGCCGTAAATACCTCCAAATAAAATATTACTGGGAGCTTTTCCATGGCTGTCCTCCACCTGTACTTCATAACGACCTCTCAAATAGATCCCTGAATTGCTGTGCTCGGGATAGCGCACTTCAATATGCAATTTAAAGTCCTCATAACTGGAGCTGGAAAGTAGATTGACTCCAGAGCGGGGGCTTTTCAGAATACCCTCTTCCACTGTCCATTGGTTGGTTCTTTGTTCTGTTTGAGGCGTCCAACCACTCAAGTCTTTTCCGTTAAAAATAGCTTGACTTTTTCCCCAAGCTTTGGGAGCTGTTCGATCCAAAGCCGGAGCGGGGCTGCCTGTGAAAGTATGGGCAGTTCCTAAACTGCTCAACAGGGTTCCAGTAAGTTTACCGTCTTTGAGGGTTCCGCTCAGATGCATGTCATTTTTTCCATCCCACTGGGGGGGTATGGAAAAATCAAAAACACCCTCGTGAAAATGCACTTCAGAGATCGGACGAGCACTTCCGCTATGTCCAACAAAATGACCAACCAGCGTGCTGTTCCCAGAAAGTTTGACCTCCAGCCAAGAGGGGAGTTGGGTCGTACCCATTGTTACATTCAAGTCCCATTTACCAATGAGTTCGTCGCTGCTTTGCCCCATACTGACTTGAATAAATCCGAGTACAAAAAAGGGGAGTATTTTTTTTAATAGGGTTTTCATAAGTGATGATTTAAAAGGATAAAAAATATGTTTAGGCGATTTCTAACGAATTATTTTAATTTAGAGGAATCAACAAAGTTTATTCAGACGTGTGTTCGATTTTTTAAATTAATTTCATAGCATCATTCAAATATAACTTTTTATGTTTTTCAATCGATTTTCAGTCCCCCTAAATTTAATGCTCTTGGTAAGCTCATTGTCGATAGCTCAAGGAGGTAAAGTAAGCGAAGAGTTAAGCTTGTACAGCTCCATTTTAAAACAAGATCGCAATTACGCGGTCTACTTGCCTCCGGACTATGAAACCTCCCAACGCAGTTATCCGGTGCTTTATCTGCTCCACGGATATACGGACAACCACACAGGTTGGGTGCAATTTGGAGAAGTGCAGCATATTGCTGATAAAGCCATTATTGAAGGAGCTGCAACCGCGATGATTATCGTAATGCCCGATGCAGATACAGGGCTTCCGGGCTACACCAATGCCATTAGTGGAAAATGGAATTATGAAGATTTTTTCTTTAAGGAACTTCTTCCGCATGTGGAAAATAAATTTAGAATCCGAAAAGAAAAACGCTTTCGAGCCATAGCGGGTCTGTCCATGGGAGGAGGGGGCACCTTACTCTATGCCCTGCACCATCCGGAAATGTTTGGTGCTGCAGCACCTTTGAGTGCATGGATGGGGCCTCAAAACTTGGAAGAAATGAAAGATTTTTCAAAACGCGAAAACTTTACTTTTAAGGATACGGATTTAGAAGCTTTTTTAGATCTAAATAATCCGCTGCGTCTAGTCCAAAAAGGGGAGGCCGAACAGTTCAATCAAGTCCGGTGGTATATTGACTGTGGAGACGATGATTTTCTGTACAAAGGCAATAGTGAATTACATATTTTGATGAGAGAAAAAAACATTAATCACGAATTTAGAATCAGAGATGGAGGACACACCTGGCCGTATTGGAGAAGTGCATTGCCCACTGTTTTAGAATTTGTTTCGCAAGGATTTCATCAGAATTAATATTACTTTTCTGAAGGTGGTAACGATGTTTTTGCCTTAAAAATTCCAAACAACCTAAACATTTCTTAAATTCGTGTTTCATTGAACGAACTATAATTATTAAATAAAAATACGATGGCTTTACCCGTAGCAGGAAGTGGTGGCGAACAGGATCAGTTTTGGCCTTTACCTAAATTTTATTTTTCTGTCGATATAGGAGACGTAACGGACATTGCATTTCAAGAAGTATCCGGTTTGGACATGGAGGCAGAAGTAATTCAATATCGGCATGGAAACAGTCCGAGTCATGGCACCATCAATATGCCTGGGATGAAAAAATCCGGAAACATTACATTGAAAAAAGGCGTTTTTGCCGATGACAATCAATATGCGGATTGGATTTCTCAAATCTCATTGAACACCTATGAACGCCTGACTATTGTTATTCGGTTGTTGGATGAAACCGCTGCTCCCAGAGTCACTTGGACATTTAACAACGCATTTCCAACGCAACTCACAGCCACAGATTTGAATTCGCAATCCTCCGAAGCGGCCATCGAAACGATTGTTTTTGCCCATCAGGGTATGATACAGGAGATAGGGTAATTAAATTTTAAAAATTTATGGCAATAACCAAAAAGCTAAAAATCAGTGAACGTGCCCATGCCGTCATAGAACACAGCATTCAAGGTTTAATTGTTATTTCCATTATTAACTTTACAATCCAAACCCTTCCCAATCTTTCTGCATCCACGATCCAAATTTTAGATTTTATTGAACTGGTTTCGGTGCTTGTTTTTTCTCTGGAATACCTCCTACGCATCCTTTTCAGTCCCCGTCCGATTCGTTTTATTTTTAGTTTTTTTGGCCTGATTGATTTGATTGCCATTCTCCCGTTTTATTTATCCTTCGGTGCCGACCTGCGATCCCTGCGTGCCGTGCGATTGTTTCGATTGCTCCGGTTGCTGAAATTTTTGCGTTATGGGGATACGCTCCAGAATTTAAAAGATGCGTTTAAGAATGTTAAGAAAGAATTGATCTTATTTTCTTTTGCCACATTATTGCTCATTTATTTTTCCTCGGTGGGCATTTATTATTTCGAAAATGAAGCCCAACCCGAGGCTTTTTCATCTATTTTCAGTGCCATGTGGTGGTCTGTAGCCACACTCACCACGGTGGGTTATGGAGACATCTATCCGATTACCGCTGGGGGTAAGATATTTTCCACCTTTGTTGTTTTCATCGGATTAGGACTTGTTGCCATACCCACCGGATTGGTAGCATCCTCCCTCACCCAAGCCTTAAAAAAAGAATAGGTTGGCTGAATTTCATTCCACTCAAGAAGATTCTTTTTTGATAACGGATTTAAAAGAAAAACTGATTGACATCAATGCGCGCTCCATCTATGTGGATGCTTTGCCCAAAAAAAACAATGCAAAGATTGACCTTATTCCCCTGATTGAAGGGCAGTTCAATCTTTCTCCCAAAAGTTTTATTCAAATGTTGTGGGAGCGAACCCCTTTTACTTTGCGTTTTCCCTTTCAAAACAAATTTATAGACCTCAATAAGAAACAAAAGATATTGCGCAATTTATTGCGTAAAAACGTCGATTATAAACACGAATATCATATTGACCCGATTGGGTTGGGCTTTCCTTTGGTGGTGATTCCCGATCACAAAAAACAGCGTTTGCGCTATATGCCGGTTTTTATTTGGGACATCAAAATTACGGGGCATTTGAAGCGTGCTAAAAGCATCCTTTTAAGTCGGGACAAGCAGGCTTCCATTGCCATCAACCCTTCCTTGATTCAAACCATCAAAGCCGAGTATCAACCAAATTTTAAGCCCGGAAAAAATGACATGGACCTGCTGTCAACAGAGGCTTTGAAGCAGACTTTTTATCACTTGGCGGATGCCTTGGGTTGTGTGGCTCCTCAACGTTTTTTTTCAGAATACAATTTTGTTGAACCCCTGCCCATTATCTCTCCAAAGTATCAAAGCGAGATTAGCCCTTTCCTGATCAACAACGGAGTTTTGGGGATTTTTGCCAATTCCAAAGAAGCCCTCATCAACGATTATCAATTTTTAGAAGAAAAAACTACCCCCTGTCATTTTGGTTTTAGCAATAACAAAAACACCTCTTTTTTTTCGGGCGTTGCCTTGGATCACTCTCAGCAGAAAGTGATGCGCAATATGAATTTAAAAAACCGTTTGCTCATTCACGGTCCTCCGGGAACAGGAAAAAGCACCACTCTAACGGCTGTCATTGCCTATGCGTTGAGCAAAGGACAGCAATGTTTGCTGGTGTGTGAAAAACGAACGGCCATGGATGTAATTCATGAAAATTTAAAAGCGTTAGGTTTTGACAGCCACAGTATTGCAATTACCGATGTAAAAAAAGATCGGAGAATGGTGGTCAACAAGGCACGGGAGATTATTGAACAACAAAATGACAAAGGGGCATTGTTTGAAACGGTTTCTGCAAAACCTTTGGTAACCAATGCGAATAAAAAAAACATAGCGGAAAAGATTGAGCAAGTGAATGGAATTGTCGCTCTGATTGAAAACACTAAGCGAAAGTTAAACCATCCGATTCTCAATAATGCGACCTATAGTGACATCATTCTAAAGTTGTTTGATAAAGACAATTTAGCCCCTTCACTTCCAACTTCAGTCAACGGAAATAATTTTGAAATTTCACCTCAGGAGTGGGAAGGAATTTTGGATTTATTTCAATTTTTGAATGCTTATGAAACGCAGTTTGGAAACCCCTATCAGTCCTATTATCCCATTTTAGATGCTTTGGTGTTATCCCAATGGGAGGCAGCAAGATTTGAAGCTACGGTAGCTGAAATTCGCGCAGACCTTTTGCCCAAACTGAAGCAAACACAGGAGTTGCTAAGTGCAGCCACGGCTACATTAAATCCCTTTCGGCTGAAAAATTTAAACACCAATTCACCACCGGATGAAGCGGCATTGGCCATTCCTTTGGTACGACTCAAACAATTGAAAGTAAGCCTTTCGCAAACAGGCTTATGGAACAAATCTTTTTTCAATAGTCTCCATGCCCTTCCTGTTTTGGAGCAAGTTCCTGCTGTGGAATTGCGCATAGAGGAGTTATGGAGGGATCGGGAGAAGTTCAGCAATCACAAACATTTTGATCAAGCCCGTCAAAAACTTCCCTATTTACATCAAAATCTGGCAGAGGCTTTTTTTAGCTACACCCAGTTTCAAAACACTTTTTCGCAGTGGTATTTGCGACGCCTTTTGAGGGATTTTTATGTAGACAATTTCGATTTTAATGGATTTGAAAAGGGTTATTACGACATTGCTTCCGAAGTCCGTGCAATCAATACTTTTAAGATCGCCGAAACCCTAACGGTATTGAACTCACAGCGATTGCGTTCCATGGCCACTTACAACCGCAATTCACCCAAACTCACATTGGAACAGTTTTTTGCAAAACGCAGTACGGAAAAGCGCAAAAAGAAATCTCTGACCAAAATTGTGAAAGATAAATCGCGGCTTTTTTTCGATTTTTTTCCTGTGGTTATGACCAGCCCAAATGTATGTGCCCAGTTGTTTCCCATGGAGCGGGGCTTGTTTGATTTAGTAATTTTTGACGAATCCAGCCAGTTGCGTTTGGAAGATACCTACAGCGCTTTGTTGCGTGGCAAACAACAAATTGTATCAGGTGACATCCATCAGTTGCCACCCTCAGATTATTTTGTACAACGCAAAAGCAGTAACTCGGAAAAGAGTACTGAAAAAAAATCATTTTCCAACGTAGATTCCTTGCTTTCCTACTGCATGCAAATTGATTTTGAAGATCATTATTTGGACGTTCATTATCGTTCAAGGCATCCCGATTTGATTGCTTTTTCCAACCATGCTTTCTACCAAAGTCGGCTGATTCCGCTCCCCCCTAAAGCAGCTTATGTTCCCATAGCGTTTAGAGAAGTAGCGGGACAGTTTATCAATCGGATCAATAAAAAAGAAGCCACGGCCATAGTCAACTATTTGGCCGAGGAAGTGGATCCAGACACCAGTTTGGGCATCGCAACTTTTAGTTTGTCGCAACGCCATGAAATTTTTAACCAAATCGAAAAACGCACCCAAAAAGATGCGGTTTTTTATGAAAAGATAAAACGTTTGACCAAAGCCGGGTTTTTTGTCAAAAACCTTGAAAATATTCAAGGAGAAGAACGCGATATTATCATTATTTCATCCACCTATGGACCCGGAAAAACGGACGTTTTTAAAGCCTTTTTGGGCCCCATCAACAGTCGCTACCGAGGACATAAGTTGTTGAATGTCTTGATTACAAGAGCAAAAACGAAGATTTTAGTTTTTAATTCGATTCCAGATTCCGTCATTAACGAATTTTCTTACTTGATCGATGAGCGCGGCAACCGAACCAAAGCAATCTTTTATGCCTTTTTGAAATATGCCAAAGCCATCAGTCAAGGGCAACGAAAACTGGCCAACCAAGTGTTGGATAAAATTTCCATCCAGGGGGATAGCAGTGCCCCAAAAGCACCTTTTTTAGAAGCCGATTTAAAACGGTTTAGTGACTATTTAAAACAGGTTTTGGAGGATCAAAGCGGTCTGAAACTCAACCTAAAAAACAATTTTCAATTAGGGGGTTTTGTGTATGAAATTAGCATCACTGATGAACAATCCAAGACTTTGGTCATTGATCTCAACGGGAAGATAAAATTAAATTCCTACGAGGATTATATTTTTGATGTGAAACGCTGTGAAATTGCTGTTGATCAAG